>Ga0210391_10000408_pt1 | contig 47110 bp, 31 predicted proteins | sample IncBWC12OmetaG_FD_160573 | JGI IMG/M metagenome (GOLD analysis project Ga0210391, IMG submission 160573) | Forest soil microbial communities from Barre Woods Harvard Forest LTER site, Petersham, Massachusetts, United States - Inc-BW-C-12-O ...
CAGATGGTCAGCGTGCTTGCCCTGAACCGCCTGGAGCTGCGGGAGATGATCAATCAGGAGATCATGGCCAATCCGGTGCTCGAGGAGCTTCCGGAAGACAGCGTCGCCGCGGGAGACAGCTATACGGACGAGGCGTTTTTGAAGAAGGAGGTCGAGCAGGTTCCCGATACTCCGGCGGCCAATCCCTTCGACGAATTCGATTTCGGCTCGTTTTTCTCGCAATATCTCGACACCGGCGCCGAGCGCGCCGCCGGCGGCGAACATGAAGAAATCGAAAGGCCCTCGTTCGACAAGTTTCTATCCTCCCCGGCAAGCCTCTCCGATCACCTGACCTGGCAATTGAGCGTCAGCATCTGCAGCGAAACGGTTCGCAAGATCGCCGATGCGATCATCGGCAATCTGGACGAGAACGGATATCTGACCGCCACGCTCGACGAAATCGCGCAACAGGGAAATTATTCGATGGAGGACGTCGAAGAAGCCCTCGCCGTGGTGCAGGAATTCGATCCGCCAGGTGTGGCTGCGCGCAACCTGGAAGAATGCCTGATCATGCAGGTGAAGCTGATTGACCCGCAGAATACGCTCGCGCAGCAGATCATCGCCGAGCATTTGAAGCTTTTGCAAAACAATCAACTCAAGGAAGTGGCGCGCGCGCTGAATCGCCCGATCGAGCTGGTCAAGCGCGCCGTCGATCTGATCAAACGCCTCGATCCCAAGCCGGGCCTGCGTTACAACAAAATCGAACCGCGTCTGGTCGAACCGGACGTGCAGTTCCGCAAAGTCGACGGCGAATGGGCCGTTTTCATGAACGACGACGACGTACCCCAGCTGCGCCTGAGCCCCACGTACCGTCGCCTGCTCGCGCGCGACGCCGCCGATCGTGACGTTCGCAACTATGTGAAGGAGCGCTTCACCGCCGCGATCCAGCTGATGAAGAATATCGAGCAGCGCAAGCACACCATCCTGCGCGTGTGCCACTCGATCCTGCGCCGCCAGGGCGATTTTCTCGACTACGGGCCCGACCATCTGAAGCCGATGATGATCAAGGAAGTAGCCGAAGAAGTCGGCGTGCACCCCTCGACCGTCAGTCGCGCCGTCGCCAATAAATACGTGCACACACCGCAGGGCGTCCTCGAACTGCGCAGCTTTTTCTCTGAATCGGTCAACGGACCGCAGGGCGGCGAAATGTCGCTCCTCTCGCTCAAGCGCCGCGTGAAACAGATGATCGAAGAAGAAGACACCTCCCATCCGCTCACCGACGAGCAGATCACCAAGAAACTCGGCGATGAAGGTATCCACGTCACCCGCCGCACCGTGGCGAAATACCGCGAGGACCTCCGCATCCCCAGCACGCACCGCCGCCGGGTGAAGGCGTAGCCGTTTCGCCCGTGGCCCGCCGTGACCGCAAGAGAAGCACCCGCCAACTCGTAATCCTGACCGGGCTTTCGGGCTCCGGAAAAGGCTCGGTACTGAATACGTTTGAAGATCTGGGCTACTATTGCGTCGACAATCTGCCCGTTTCACTGATTCCCACCTTCAGCGAACTCTACGAAGGCGGCCGAGGCGAAGTAGAGCGCGCGGCCCTGCTGGTGGACGCGCGCGAAGGCGCGCAGATCGATCTGCTGCCGGGAATTTATCGCAAGCTTGCGAGCGAGCACGCCGCCACATTGGTCTTCATTGAAGCAAGCGACGAGGCCCTGCAGCGCCGATTCAGCGAAACCCGCCGCCCGCACCCGCTCGGCCACGGCCTCGCCATCGCCGAAGGCATCCGCCAGGAGCGCCGGCGCATGGCGCCCATCCGACGCCTCGCAGACGAGATCATCGACACGACGAAGTTCACCGTACACGACCTGCGCCAGGTGATCCTCAAGCGTTTCCAGAATCCGGGGCTGCGGCCGCTCGTCGTTTCCGTGGTCAGCTTCGGTTTTCGCTACGGCATTCCCGCGGACGCGGACCTGGTTTTCGACGTGCGGTTCTTGCCGAATCCGCATTTCGTTCCGCGGCTGCGTCCGTTCAGCGGCAAGGACGCGCGTGTGGCGCGCTACATCCGTTCGTTTCCGCAGACGACGGAATTTCTGCGGCGCATTGAAAGCCTTTTGGGATATTTGATCCCGCATTATGTTCGCGAAGGTAAAAGCTATCTCACGGTTGCACTCGGCTGCACCGGCGGACGGCATCGTTCCGTCGCGCTCGCCGAAGTGATTCGCCGCTCGCTGCAGAAAAAGGGCTACGCAGCGAAGGTGGCCCACCGCGATCTGGACAAGTCCGCGTCCTGACGCGGCGGTGACACGCATTCTGCGATTACGGCTTGCAAGATTTCGGGGCGATGCATAGGCTAGGCAAGCTTCCGGCAGGGGGGCATTTGACTTGGCGCTTGAAACCATCGACGGCGTACCGCGTGTAACCGAGCACGACGAAATCCGCCGTCTCCTCAGCTACCTGCGGCCCTACGTTGCAGGTCTAGCGGCGGGAATTATGCTGATCGCGGTGATGGGCGTGGTCGAATTCCTGATCGCTTTTGCGCTGCGTCCGGCCTTCGACGTGATTTTGAATCCGCATTCGACTTCCCAGGCGCTGACGCTGTTCCAGATTCCCTTCACCCGCCACGTCGTGGATCTGCACTCCTTTGCGCCGCGCCATTTTCATAACGTGTGGACCGTATTCGCCGTCGCGCTGCTGCTGATGACGCTCGTGAAAGGAGTCTGCGAGTATGTCGGCAGCATTCTGATCCAGCACGTGGGTCTATCGGTCGTCACCGACATTCGCAATCAGGTTTACGAACAGGTCGTGCAGCAGCCCATCGGATTCTTCCAACACAATCCGGTCGGGCGCGTGATGTCCGCGGTGATCGCCGATATCGAGCAGATTCGCAACGCGTTTTCCGATTGGTTCGCGGAGGGGTTCCGCCAATGCTTCGCGCTGGTCGCGTTTGTGGCCGTTCTGCTGGTCATCAACTGGCGTATGGCGCTGGGCTCGGCTGTCCTGATTCCCTTGGTCGTGTGGCCGATCAGCAAATTCGGTCGCAAGATCCGCCGCTCGTCGGAAAAAAGCCGCTCGCGGCTCGCTGACTTGAGCCAGATTCTCCAGGAAACGATCTCCGGCAATCGCGTCGTGAAGGCCTTCGGCATGGAAAGCTTCGAAATCCGCAAATTCCGCCAGGCCGCGCGCAAGCTGTTGCACGAAAACATGCGTTGGATTCGCGCGTTCGCCGCCACTTCGCCGATCATGGATCTGCTCGGTGCCGTCGTGGTTGCGCTCGTTCTGCTTTTCGCTCGCGGCGAAATCAAGGCCGGTCGCATGAGCGTGGGTTTGTTCGTATCGTTCGCCTACGCGCTCTTCAAGGCCTACGAGCCAATCAAACGCCTCGGTAACGTGTACCAGCTTTTCCTTCAGGCCGCCGGAGTCTCCAAGCAGGTTTTCACCTTCATCGATTTGCCGTGTGAATCGATGGAGCTGCCCGGAGCGAAGTCGCTGCCGCCGTTTTCCCGGTCCATTGAATTCGATCGCGTCACTTTCGCTTACGATCACGATGCTCTTATCCTGAAGAATATCGATATGAAGGTTCCCGCGGGAGCCGTCGTGGCTATCGTCGGTTCCAGTGGCGCCGGAAAAACCACCCTCGTAAATCTCCTGCCGCGTTTCCACGAAGTCACCACCGGCCAGGTGCGCATCGACGGCTACTCGGTCAACGACGTCACGCTGCGTTCCCTGCGCGAGCAAATGGCCATCGTCACGCAGGAAACGATTCTCTTCAACGACACGGTCCGCAACAATCTCTGCTACGGCCGACCGGATATGCCGCAGGAAAAAATCATTGACGCCGCCAAAGCCGCCTCGGCTCACGATTTCATCACCCAGATGCCGCTCGGCTACGAAACCGTGATCGGCGACCGCGGCCAGCGCCTCTCCGGAGGTCAGCGCCAGCGCCTGGCCATCGCCCGCGCCCTGCTGAAGAACGCGCCGATCCTGATCCTCGACGAAGCGACTTCCGAGCTCGACTCCGAATCCGAAATGCTCGTGCAAAACGCGCTCAACATCCTGATGACCGGACGCACCGTGTTCGTGATCGCGCATCGCCTCTCCACCATCCGCCGCGCGGACATGATCGCCGTGCTCGATGACGGTGCCATCCGCGAGCGCGGCACGCACGAAGAGCTTTTGGTGCGCAACGGCATCTACGCGCGCCTGTACGAAATGCAGTTCCGCGACGCGGAGCCCGTTACGCCGGTCGCAGGTCTTGAATAATCATGCCCGGCGCAAAATCCCAGGCGGGCTCGGTGACTGCGCAAAAAGCCCCGGCCAGCAGCCCCAAGTCCGGCCTTAAATCCATGACCGGTTACGCCCAGGCTCAGTCGAGCGCTGGCGGTGTCGGCCTGCGCATCTCCATTCGCAGCGTGAATCACCGTTTTCTCGATCTGCATCTCCGCGTGCCGGAGGGTTTGGAACCACTCGAGCCGCGCATCCGCCAGATCGTCCGCGACCGGCTCCGTCGCGGCCATCTCGACGTCACCCTGCGCTACGAACTCGCCGGGCCGGCCGCCGTCTCCGTTAATCAGGAAGTAGCGGCTGCCTATCTCCGGGCGGTCGAACAATTGCGCAAACAATACGGCGTTAAGTCCGAACCCGACCTCGCCGCGATCTTGCGCCTGCCTGGCGTGATCGGCTCAGCCGCCGCTTCGCCAGACGACGAAATCGCCCGCCTCGAGCCTGCCGTGGCAAGCTGCCTGCACGAAGCGCTCGACAAGCTGGACCTGATGCGCGAGCAGGAAGCCGCCGCCCTGCGCGACGACATGTCCGTCCGCCTCGCGACCATCGCCACCCACGCCGCCCGCGTCGCCGTACTCGCCGAGCGCGCCCGCCCGGCATTCGCCCGCCGCCTCGAAACACGCCTGAAGGAGCTTCTCGGAGAATTTCCGATCGATCCCGCGCGCCTTGCCCAGGAAGCTGCCCTTGCTGCGGAGCGGAGCGACGTCTCCGAAGAGCTCGCCCGGCTCGCAAGCCACGTGCGCCAGTTCGAATCGCTGCTCGCCGGCGCATCCGACGTCGGCAAGAAACTCGACTTTCTTCTCCAGGAGATGCAGCGCGAGGCCAATACGCTCCTTTCGAAAACACCCGGCAACGAAAACGAGAGCCTCGAAATCACCGAGCTCGCGCTCGGAATCAAAGGCGAGATCGAAAAAATCCGCGAGCAGGTGCAGAACATCGAATGAGCCAGTCGGAGCCATCGGTCCTGATCGTTTCCGGGCCCTCGGGCTCGGGAAAGTCCACGCTTGTTCAGAAGATCTTGGAACTCCCCGACACCATGCTGGCTGTTTCGTCCACCACGCGCCCCCCGCGCAGGACGGAAAGCGCCGGCAAATGGTACAATTTCGTTTCCGAGGCGCAGTTCCAGGGCATGGTTGCCCGCGGCGAGTTTCTGGAATACGCGCAGGTCTTCGGCAAGAATTGGTACGGCACGCCGCGCACGGCGCTGGACGAAGCGCTGGCGAACAGGAAAGATCTGGTCCTTGAAATTGACGTCCAGGGCGCGCTGCAGGTAAGGCAGAAGCTCCCCGGGGCCATCGCGATTTTCGTGATTCCGCCGTCGCGCGATGACCTGGAACGCCGCATCCGAGAGCGCGGCCAGGATTCGGAGGACGAAATTCGCCGCCGCCTCGATCGCGCGCGGCACGAAATGCTGAGTTACAGCAGCTACGATTTCGCCGTCGTCAACGACGATCTCGAGCGCGCCGGCCGTGAAGTGCAGGCCATTGCTCTCGGCTCGCGATGCCGGGTGGCCCGGACCGAAGATCGGATTCTTGAAATTTTGAAATCATTTGGAGGCTGATGTAATCATGGCAACACTCACAGGAATTCCCGAAAGCAAGTTCGCATACGTCGTGGTCGTCTCGCGCCGCGCCCGGCAGCTGATGATTGGTGGCCGTCCGCTCGTGGATAATCCTCGATCCCGCAAAACCTCGCGCATCGCCGAGGAGGAATTGCAGCTCGGGCTACTTGAATACTCGCTGCCCGAAATCGCCGACGCCGAAGAACGCGAAGCCAAGCGCCGCAAGGAACGTTGATTCCGTTTCCGCGGTAATCCGATGAAAATCGCTCTCGGAGTCACGGGCGGGGTCGCTGCATACAAAGCTGCGGAGCTGGTCCGCCGCCTGCAGCAGGAAAAGCTCGACGTGCAGGTCGTCATGACCCGCTCGGCGCAGGAATTCATCACGCCGCTCACCTTCGCCGCGCTCACCGGCAAGAAAGTCATCACCGAAATGTTCAGCGGCGATGACGCCGCGCCCGCCAACGTCGAAAGCGCCATCGAGCACATCGCCGTCGCCCAGCGCATCGATCTGCTGGTCGTCGCGCCGGCCACCGCGGATATCCTGGCTCACTTCGCCCAAGGCATCGCGCGCGATTTTCTGACCACGCTGTATCTCGCCACGAAAGCGCCCGTCCTCGTCGCGCCCGCGATGAACGTGAATATGTGGGAGCATCCGGCAACGCAGGAAAATCTTCAGAAGCTACGCGTGCGCGGCGTACACGTCGTCGATCCCGACGAAGGCTATCTCGCCTGCGGAATGACCGGCGCAGGGCGCCTCGCCGCCACCGAAGCCATCGTCGAAAAAGTTCGCCTCGTCCTCGGGCTCCGCCGCGATCTTGAAGGCCAAACCGTTGTCGTCACCGCCGGCGCCACGCGCGAGGATATCGATCCGGTGCGATTTCTCACCAATCGCTCCTCCGGAAAAATGGGCTACGCGCTCGCCGAAGCAGCCTCACGCCGCGGCGCGCGCGTCGTGCTCGTAAGCGGTGCGACCGAGCTGGCCGTTCCCGAAGGAGTCGACTGGGTTCCCGTCCGCTCCACCCAGAATATGCGCGACGCCGTGCGCGAGCGCTTCGCAGAGGCCAACGTCATCATCATGGCCGCGGCCGTGGCCGACTATCGCCCCGTCGCCGCACAATCGCAAAAGCTGAAACGCGGTGAAGCCGGCATCACGCTCGACCTCGAGCCCACTCCCGACATCCTCGCCGAGCTTGGCCGCGACCGCGCGCACCACGCCGCAAGTCGCATCCTGGTCGGGTTCGCCGCCGAAACCAACGCTCTCGCGGACAACGCCCGCTTGAAACTCACGCGCAAGGGCGCCGACATGGTCGTCGCCAACGATGTGACCCAGGAAGGTGCCGGGTTTGACACCGACACCAACATCGTCACGATCTTTACCCGCGACGGCCGCGAAATCCCCCTCCCCAAGCTCACCAAATTGGAAGTCGCAAACCGCATCCTCGACCGCGTCGTCGAACTCCAGGCACGCTAGTTTTCCTCAGCCTGCGTTGACACTCCCGCCCGACTACGTTACAAACGTCGTCGAGATTTTTTTCGCGCGCCACCTCTCGCTTCGCGGCTTTGATCGAACAGGACAAACGCAAATGACGCTTCGAAGACTGCTCTGCGGCCATTGGCTCCCCGTGTTGGTGCTGGCGCTTGCCCCAGCACCGATCGTTTCCGCCCAACAGCCGGCAACGGACAAATCCGGGGGTGCGACCTCGTCGACCCCCGCCGCGGCAAAAGCCGAATCGCTCGGCTTCTCCTCCGAGCGCCTGGAGCGTCTCCACACCGCCCTGCAGCAGGAAATCGACACCAAAAAGACCATGGCCGGGGCCGTTACTCTCCTGATGCGCCATGGAAAGCTCGTCGACTTAAAAGCCTACGGCAAGAAAGACCTCGCCAGCGGCGCGCCCACGACCACCGACACGATCTTTCGAGCGTTTTCCATGACCAAGGTCGTCACTGGCGTCGCGATGATGATTTTGTACGAACAGGGTAAGTGGAATCCACAGGACCCCATCTCGAAATACATCCCCGAATTCACGCACCTTAAAGTTTTCAAAGGCCTCGACGCGGACGGGAAAATGATCGTCGAGGATCCGGCACATCCTCCAACCGTGCACGAACTGATGACGCACACCGCCGGATTCAGCTATGGCCTGTTCGGCGACGGCCCCGTCGACAAGGCCTATCAATCCGCGGGTGTTTTGTCATCGAAAAATCTCCAGGAGATGATCGACAAACTCGCCCGGATTCCTCTGCTCTACCAGCCGGGCACGAAGTGGGTTTACAGCGTGTCCATGGACGTGCAGGGCTACATCATCGAAAAACTTTCCGGACATTCTCTGCCGGACTTCATGCACGATCACATCTTTGCGCCGCTCAAAATGAAAGACAGCGGCTTCTACGTTCCGAAGGAAAAATGGGATCGCTTTGCCACGCTATACGGCGAAGATTCATCCGGCGCGCTGCAAGCGGTCGCGCCGACTCCCACTCTCGGATTAGGCGATTACAAATCCCAGCCGACGATGCCTTCCGGCGGCGGTGGCATGGTTTCGACCGCACAGGATTACTCGCGCTTCGCCCAGATGCTGCTCAATGGCGGCGAACTCGACGGCGTCCGTATCCTCGCGCCCGCCACCGTGCAGCTGATGTCTGCCAATCATCTCGCTCCGCGATTGATGACCGGCGAATTCTCGATCGGACCCGAAACGATCCGCCCCGGCATGGGCTGGGGCTACGACTGTGCGGTCTTCACCGATCCGTCGGCCGCGGACGAAATCGTCGGCAAGGGCACATTCTTCTGGCTCGGCGCCGCCGACACATGGTTCTGGATCGATCCCACGAACGATATTGTCTTCGTCGGCATGACCCAGCACATGATCGGCCCGCATCAGCCGAACGTGGAACAGATCAGCCGTCCCGCGGTGTATCAGGCGCTACTGAACCCGAAGAAATAGTCCGCGCGCGCGTGTAAAATGCCGGTGGCGACTGGCTGCAGGAGAACCATGGATTCCAAAACTCGCGTCCGCGCGGAGGCATGGCTGCGTTACGCCCAGGACCTCCGCCTGGGCCCTTACTACCGCGACCGCGCCGCATCGCATTCGGCAGCGATCGAACCTCCCTCGGCTCCCGAACAGGTACAAATGCCCAAAGACACGAGCAGTTTGGGAGTGCGGAGCATCAACTCCGACAGTGAGCCGCCCGAGACCCTGAGGATTTCAACGCCCGCGCTCGCTCGCCCGACGTTGCCGATTGTCCAGCTATCCTCCCCTCCATCGCTGTTCGAAGAAAAAGTCGAGAACGACTCGCTCGACCACATCCGCGAAGACATCGGCCCCAACTGCACGCGCTGCAAGCTGCACAAAGCACGCAAGAATATCGTCTTCGGCGTCGGCAATCCTGAAGCCCAGCTGGTTTTCATCGGCGAAGGCCCCGGCCGCGACGAAGACGAACAAGGTGAGCCCTTCGTGGGCCGCGCCGGAAAACTGCTCACGCAAATGATCGAGGCGATGGGGCTCAGGCGATCTGATGTGTACATCTGCAACGTCGTCAAATGCCGCCCGCCGGAAAATCGCCTCCCGGAAAAAGACGAAATCGCCACCTGCTCGCCGTATCTTTTCCGCCAGCTCGGCGTAATCGCGCCGAAGGTAATCTGTGCCCTCGGCAGCTGTGCCGCCCAAACAATGCTCCAAACCACGCAGGGCATCTCACGCTTCCGCGGCGAATGGTTCGATTACCACGGCTCAAAGCTGATCGCGACGTATCACCCGGCCTACTTGCTGCGCAATCCGCCGGCAAAGGGAGAAGTCTGGAAGGATCTGCAGAAAATCATGGCCCATCTAGGCCTAGAGCTCCCGAAAAAACGCTAGCGCGCATGCGGAACCGTTCTTGGAAATCCTCCTCGGAATATCGGCGGCATTCGGCTGGGGTGTAGCGGATTTCTCCGCACGCTTCGCCTCGCGCCGCATCGGCGCATTCCGCACGCTAATGCTCATGCAGTTTTTCGGCTTGACCGCGCTCAGTCTGTATCTGTGGCTCACAGGCGGGTTTTCTCGCAGCGTCGCGCCCGGCTGGACGCCGTGGGCCTTCGCCATCATCGCCGGCCTGATCAACATGATTTCGGGGCTCGCGCTCTATCACTCCTTCGAGGTCGGCCTGATCAGTATCGCCGGCCCCGTTTCTTCTTCCTATCCCGCGCTCACCGTCGCGCTGGCCTTGTTCAGCGGCGAACGGATCCATGCGCTCCGGGCCGCCGGGCTCGCGCTTACGTTTTTCGGAATGATTCTCGCAGCCATCACGCGCGCGCCGGATGTCGATCACCCCAGTCGAAAGGATCACCACGCCGCCGCACATTTGTCGAAAGGTGCGGCCTTCGCGGTTGTTGCCGCGCTCGGTTACGGCGTCCTTTTCTGGTGGCTCGGGTTTCACGTCGTGCCTCTCATCGGCAGCGGCCTTTCGGTTTGGGTCATTCGTCTCACCACGTTCTGTGCGCTCGTGCTCGTCGGCCTGCCGTCAGGTCGCGCCTTCCCTCTGCCGCGAGGGAAGGTATGGTGGCTCCTCTTCGTCACCGGCCTGATGGACACGTCCGCCTTTGTCGCCAACAATGCCGGCTTGGTCTCCGGCCACGTCGCCGTCGTCAGCGTCCTCGCCTCGCTCTACGGCGCTGTGACGGTCCTGCTCTCGGCGATCTTCCTTCGCGAAAAAATCGAACGCACCCAATGGCTCGGCATCACCCTAATTTTCGCTGGAGTAATCCTCGTCAGCCTCTAAGTCGTACCAGCTGCTTCGGCGCATGAGAACGATTCGCGGGACTGATACACTGATTTGCTGCCATGCCCGCTCGCTACTGCGAAGTCGCGCTCCCCGTGCCGCTCCGCTCCACCTTCACCTACGCGGTCCCCGCTGCGTTCCATGGCGAGCCGCTCCTGGGCCGCCGCGTCGTCGTCCCCTTCGGTCGCCGCGCCATGACCGGCGTCGCCCTGGCCGAATCCGATCACCCGCCCAACCTCGTAGGTATCAAAGAAATCGCCGAGGTGATGGATTCCGTTCCCGCGCTTCCGCCCAGGCTTATCGAACTAGGGCAGTGGATCAGCCGCTATTACGTCGCCCCCATCGGCGAAGCGTTCCGGGCCATGCTGCCGCCCGAGATCGAGTTGCGCCACGACCGCGAATACTCGCTCACCAATCCCGGCCGCGAATATCTTCGCAATCTTGCCGCTGCCGAAGAGCTTATAGAAGACGAGCGCGCCGAATTCTCCCTCCTGCGCCGCATCGACGAGCTCGAATCGCCGGCGCCATCCGCACGCATCAGCCGCTGGCCCGGCGGCGAAGCCCTGGCCGAAAAACTAGTCCGCCGCGGCTATCTGACGGCGCGCGAAATGATGCGCCACCGAAAAACACGCACGCAGCAAATCGTAACCTGGCGCGCGGATACCAAAGACCTTCCCGCCGGTGAACCGGAAGCCCGCATCCGCGACGCTCTCACCGCTGCGGGCGCCCCGCTCCCGCTCGCGCGTCTGCTCGAAAAAGCGAAAGTATCGCGCGCCGCTGTAAAACGCCTCGAAAAATCCGGCCTCGTCGACACATGGGAAGAACCGATGACGCCCGGCGAAGATCCCTGGGATACGGATTTCACTCCGCCCGCGAACATCCTCAACGTCGAACAAAACGAAGCTCTCGCCGAAATCTGGCGCTGGCTCGTTTCCGAAAAATTCACCGTGGGCCTTCTCCATGGAGTAACCGGCAGCGGAAAAACGGAAGTCTACCTCGGCGCCATCCAGGCGGCCCTGTCGCGCGGCAAGGCCGCCATTGTGCTCGTCCCCGAAATCGCGCTCACGCTCTGGGTCGGCCGCCTCGTCCGCGCGCGGTTCGGCGACTCCGTCGCCGTGCTCCACAGCGGCCTGCCCGATATCGAGCGCGCCCGCGAATGGTGGCGCGTCCGCCGCGGCGAAGCCCGCGTCGTCGTCGGCACGCGCTCCGCCGTCTTCGCACCGATTGAAGATCTCGGCCTCATCATCGTCGACGAAGAGCAGGAATCCGCATACAAGCAGGAGGAAACGCCGCGCTACAACGGCCGCGACACCGCCGTTTATCGCGCGCGCCTCGAAAACGCCTCGGTGCTCCTCGGCTCCGCCACTCCGTCGCTCGAGAGCTACCACAACGCCCGCGCCGGAAAGTACAAGCTCCTCCTGCTCACCTCGCGCGTCGAAAATCGCCCGCTCGCCGAGGTCCGCATCATCGACTTGCGCGAGGATTTTCTCCGTCAGCACAGAGTCGCGCCGATCTCCGAAGCCCTGCGCTCCGCCATCGCCCTGCGCCTCGAAGAAAAAACCCAGGCGATGGTGCTGATCAATCGCCGCGGCTATTCCTGGTCGATGCTCTGCCGCAGCTGCGGCGCGATGGTCCAGTGCGAGAATTGCAGCATCGCGCTCACCTACCACAAAAGCCGCCAGCGCCTCGAATGCCATTACTGCGGCTACACGATCCGCCCGCCCAAGCAGTGCCCGAAATGCCAAGCCGAGCACATGTACTTCGTCGGCGACGGCGCCGAGCGCGTCGACGAATACCTCCGCCAGCAATTCCCCGCAGCCCGCATCGGCCGCCTGGACCGCGACATCGTCCGCACCAAGCGCGAATTTCAGCAGGTGCTCGGCGCTTTCTCAAAAGGCGAACTCGACGTGCTTGTCGGCACGCAAATGGTCGCCAAGGGCCACGATTTCGAGCGCGTCACGCTGGTCGGCGTCGTAGCCGCTGATCTCGCTCTCGGCCGCCCCGATTTTCGCGCCGCCGAGCGCACCTTCCAGCTCCTCACCCAGGTCGCCGGTCGCGCCGGCCGCGGCCAGCTCTCAGGCGAAGTTCTCGTCGAAACCTATTACCCCGAGCACTACGCCATCCAATTCGCGGCACAGCAGGATTACGTCTCCTTCTACGAAAAAGAAGCGCACTTCCGCCGACTGCTGCACTATCCGCCGTTCACCGCGCTCGCCACCGTGCTGGTCCGCGATCGCAAAGTCGAAAACGCAATCCGCTGGTCCCGCGCCCTGGCCGCCTGTTTCGCCCCCTTCGAGAAACAAGGAGTAAAAATCCTGGGCCCCGCCGCCGCTCCCCTCGCCCGCCTCCGCCGCGACTACCGCTTCCAGTTCGTTCTAAAATCCCCGCACCGCAGCGCGCTCGGCAAAGCTCTCGCCGCCGCCATCGACTACTGCGCCAAGAATGAAATCCCCGAAACCGCCGCCCTTGTCGACGTAGACCCCCAAAACCTTTCCTGACCACTGCGACCTAGTAGCGCTGTGACGCAGGGCGGGGCTTGCGAATCATGAGTCCGAGGCCTGCTCGAGGATCTCAGGGTAGGGCTGTCGCGCGAATTTCACGATGTAGGTCATCTCAGGCGGAGTCGCAGGATCGCCCTTCAGCGCTCGCTGTCATGACAGCGTCAACCACGTCGGGACCGACCGCGCAAAACGTGCGCCTTTGCGCGGTCCCCTCTCGCCGCAAGTATTTGCATGAGTGAATTGCTGAATTGGCACGAGCCTACCCCATTGAGGCACAATGCCGCGCATGGATTCGCGCTCGCTCCGAATCATTCTTCCCGGCGGTTCCGGTCAAGTCGGCGCACTGCTTGCCCGGCACTTTCATAGCCAGGGGCACGCCGTCATCGTCCTCGCGCGGCGGTCGGTTCCAGCCCCGTGGAAGGTCGTGCAATGGGACGCCCTTAGCCTCGGCTCCTGGGCTGCCGAAATTGAAAACGCCGATCTTGTGATCAATCTCGCCGGGCGCAGCGTGAACTGTCGCTACACGCGAGCCAATCGCCGCGAAATTTTGGAATCGCGAACCAAGTCCACGCGCATCGTGGGGGAGGCCATCCGTCACTCGGCCCATCCGCCGAAGATCTGGATGAACGCCAGTACCGCCACCATTTATCGCCACGCCTTCGACCGTCCCATGGACGAAACCACAGGCGAGATGGGGGGCCAAGAACCAAAGGCGCCGTCCACTTGGCGTTTCAGCATTGAGGTCGCCACAAGCTGGGAGGATGCATTTTTCTCGTCACTCACCCCTGCCACTCGCAAAATTGCGCTCCGCAGTGCCATGGTCATGAGTCCGGATCGCGGCGGCGTCTTCGACACGCTCCTGACCTTGGTCCGCTTTGGATTGGGAGGGGCCTCCGGATCAGGCGAGCAATTCGTTTCGTGGATTCACGACTGCGATTTCTTGCGCTCAATCGACTACTTGATCGCGAACGACGATCTCGACGGAGCCGTCAATCTCGCGTCGCCGAATCCAATACCGAACTCCGAATTCATGGCCGCACTGAGAAACGCGTGGGGCACGCGGATCGGCCTGCCCGCGATGGAATGGATGCTGGAAATGGGCGCCGTCTTCCTGCGCACCGAAACCGAGCTGATCCTGAAAAGCCGCCGTGTCATTCCCGGCCGCATGCGGACCCATGGCTTTCAGTTTGATTTTCCGGAATGGCCATCCGCGGCACGGGACCTGATCGTCCGTTGGCGCGCACGGACCAGGCCAGCCTGAGCCATCGCCGTGCGACATGGGTAGCGCCGCACACGCGCCAGGAGGTTAGCCGAAGGCTTGGGGAAACGACGACCGCGCCCAGGTTCTATCGCCGCAAGTTTTCGCCAGGCTCCATTCGAGCGCTGCCGCGCATTTCCAGCCGGGCGAAGGTCTTAGTACAGCGTCACTGGCCACGGCGTAAAACTCAGCACAAAAATCGCCAGCGCCCCGAAAGCCCACAATCGTCGCGCCGGATCGATGGGCTGCCACGGGTCATACACGGGCGGATGTTTAAACCGCAGCGACAAAATCAGCAAAATAATTCCCCAAGCCGCCCACCCGTTCCAGGCCCAGATTCCCAGCCCGATTAGCGCCAGCGACGCCGCCAGCGACACGCGCGGATGCCGCTCGCTCGTCAGGCTGTACATGATGTGCCCGCCATCCAGCTGCCATGCCGGCAGCAAATTCATCGCCGTCACCAATAATCCCACGATCGCCGCGCGCCCTACCGGATTGAGCAGCAGCCAGGTCACATCCACCCGCGGATGAAATTGCGCGCACAGCAGCCGCTCGAGCAACGGATGCCCGAACACAACCGCCGAACTCGCCTCCGCTCCGGGCACGATCCGCGAACTCGCCACGCCATACGCCAGCGCCGGCAGCGCCACCAGGAATCCCGCCACCGGTCCCGCGAGTCCCACGTCGAACAGCGCCCTCCGCGTCGTGATCGGCGAACGAATCCGGATGAACGCGCCAAACGTCCCGAACAGCGTCGGCGCAGGAATGAAATACGGATAGCTCGCGTTGATTCCGTAAATCCGGCACGCCACGTAGTGCCCCATTTCATGCGTGAACAAAATCAGCAGCAGCGTGAACGAAAACGGAATCCCCATCGCCAGCAGCGCCGGATGCTGGAAAGGCAGGAGCATCAGCGCAAACGGATTCTGGTAGCCGGAAAACGGCTCGCGATTCTGCGCGTAGGACAGCCCGAACTCCGCGCCGACGGCAAGTGTCGAAACCACGGTGAGCAAGAAAAGAATCAGCGCGGGCCACAACGCATCCTCCGGCGGCTTCGGCGGACGGTAATCGGGCGGCGCGGCAAACGGAATGTCGAGTATTTCGACCGGCGGACGCGTCCGGCCGTTCCCTTCGCTCATGTTCATGCGCTCATACGGAAAAAGGTAACTGAATGCACCCGTGCGAAAAGACGACGAGCGGTGAGTCGACGGGTGCAATCTCGATTATCGCGCGGAAACTTCGCAGCGTCGCGCCGATCTTGCGGCACTGCTACTTCGCGGTCTTGCAACGCGCGACGGCTCAGGACTTTGCGGCAGGAGTAGGAAGCGCTTGCAATTCCTTGCCAGGTTTAAACCGCACAGCCTTTCCCGGAGGAATATTCACCTGCTGGCCTGTGCGCGGGTTGCGCCCGATGCCGGTCTTGCGCGGCTTCACGTTGAACACGCCGAAGCGCCGCAGTTCGATGCGCCGACCGCGCCCCAGCGAATTTTTCATTGCCTCGAAAACGGTTTCCACCGCCTGCTCGGCCTTGGTCCGGGTGATATTCGTCTTCTGTACGATTGCGTTTACGATGTCGAGCTTGATCACAAATCCCTCCGGAAACTCCCGTTGATGGGCCGGAAATCTATGCTAGTCAGTAGGTTGCGGGTTGTCAAGGGAAAGGCCCGCGAATGCCGTTATCCGCATTCGCCTTTCTCGCCTTTTTCTGCCGGACGGCCATTTTCAGCTCCCACGCAGAATCCCGGGCGAATGGCTGACGGCACCTTAGGGCGCCGCCCGCAGCGCACAAATCGCCAGCGCGGCAGCACAAACCAAAGCGAACGCCAAGACGCGCGCCAAGAATTGAGTCATAAATTCACCCGGTCACTCGGCATCGGTCTCCGGGAGGCTCCGCTTTCCGCGCCCAGCACCATTTCTTGGCGCGATATCGTCCGGTAATCTTGCTCGATCGCCGCAACTGTTTTTTCTTTTCGCAAGAGAAGGCCGGGAGCCAGCCAAGGGCAACTTCCGTGGCAGTCAAACTGCAAAGTCCTGCCTGGGGTCGCCGTGTACAGTCACTCTCCCCAAACGGAGACATGGCCGGCCCTCCGAACGCATCGATCCTCGCGCTCGAAGCCCAACCCGCTCAATCAGGTAGATCGTGTAGCGAATTAGCCAGTGGGACGCTTCTTCAAGCCCCTAGGACTGCAAATCTCCGCATGGGCGATTTCTGTTCGACCACGCCGCCCAGTAGAAATCGCCCCACCCACAGAAAACAAACGATCGGTGCGCGGTTCATTCGACAATAAAACGGGGGTAGCGAGTGCGGGCCTAGGATCCGCCAATCACTCGCTACAAGCCACTTTCTTGAGGGGGTTGAACCGACCTCTGCGCAACAGCCACCTGCGGCGCCGCCGGCAATCGCACCAGGCGCACGTCCGTAATCGAAGGAAGCGCGCGGATCTTCTGTACCACGGATGCATCCACCGCGCCGTCGAGTCCAACCAGCGCCAGTGCCTCGCCGCCTCCGCCCGGCGCCCGCCGACCCAGCGCAAACGTCGCGATATTTACGCCTAGCGACCCGAGTTCCGTGCCGATCCGGCCAATGACGCCGGGCACATCAACATTCCGCGAAAGCAACATGGTGCCCTCGAGCGGCGCTTCCAGTCCCATGCCGTCGAGCGCCACGATCCGCGGCGAGCCGTCCTGCCCCACGGTTCCCTCGAGGGCGAATTCGCGGCTGCCGTCGACGACGGCGACTTCAATGGTGTTCGGAAACCCGCGCTCGCGCCGCCGGATCGTTTCTTCCACCTGCAAACCGCGCGATGCCGCCTCGCTCGCCGCGTTTACCAGGTTCACTTTTTCCGGCAGCACCGCGTTCAGCGCGCCGATCAGCACGGCGCTGCGGATCATGTGCGACCCGAGCTCCGCCGGCTCGCCCGCGTAGCGAATCAGGATGCGGTTAAAGCTCTTGGTCGGTGCCGCCTGGCCCACGAACGCGCCCAGCCGCTCGCCGAGCTCGAGATACGGCTTCAGACGACGGTATTGGTCCGGCGAAAGCGCGGGCATGTTCACGGCGTTCTTGATGACGCCGTCGGCAAGATAGTCGCGGACTTGCAGCGCGATCGCCGTGCCAACTTCTTCCTGAGCTTCGGCAGTAGATCCGGCGATGTGCGGCGTGGCGATCAGATTCGGCAAGCCCACCAACGGAGAATTCTTCGGCGGCTCCGTCGCAAACGTGTCCACCGCCGCGCCGGCCAGTGCGCCCGATTTCAACGCTTCTGCCAAAGCGACCTCGTCGATCAGTTCGCCGCGCGCGCAATTGATCAGCCGCGCGCCCTTTTTCATTTTCGCGATGGCTGCCGCGTCGATCATTTTCTCGGTCGACCCGCTCAGCGACGTGTGCAGCGACACGACATCCGCCTGCTTCAGGACGTCGTCCAGCGGCAGCAGCTCTACCTCCACCTCGCGCGCCGCCGCAGGCGTGACGAAGGGATCGTACGCCAGCACTTTCATCTCGAGGCCACGCGCCCGCCGCGCCACTTCCGTGCCCACGCGGCCCAGACCCACGAGACCGATCGTTTTGCCGCGCATTTCCGTGCCGGAGAAAGCGGACTTTTCCCACTTCCCGGCCTGGATCGACGCGTTCGCCTGCGGCACCGCGCGCGCCAGTCCCAGCATCAGCGCAATCGTATGCTCGGCCACGCTCACGGCGTTGCCGCCCGGCGTGTTCATCACCAGCACGCCGCGCCGCGTGGCCGCGTCCATGTCCACATTATCGACGCCCACGCCCGCGCGCCCGATCACCCGCAGCTTCGGCGCCTTTTCCAGCAGCGACGCCGTGGCTTTCGTCGCGCTGCGAATCACCAGCGCATCGGCGTCCGCGAGCTCGCTCGGCAGCGACGCGGCCGCCGGCATCACTACGTTCCATCCGGTATCTTTCAGGAGCGCAATTCCGCGCTCGCTGATCTTGTCTGCGATCACGATTTTCATGGGGCAACAAGGTTATCGGTCGCGCGCCTTGCTGTCAATTCGGCGAATCGCCGCCCGCAAGGCATATGCTATGATTTTTTGAACGGGAGAAACGCCGAATGAGCTATATGGACCGCATCGAAAAAGATCTGACCGCAGCCATGCGGGAGAAAGACGAGCTCCGGCTCAGCGTTCTCCGCATGGTCAAAAGCGCGCTGATGTACAAGCAGGTGGAAAAAAAGCGGGCGCTGGACGATATGGAGTCGCTCCAGGTGCTCCAGACGCTCGTGAAGCAGCGCCGTGAATCGGTCGATCAGTTCACGCGCGGCGGACGCAAGGATCTCGCCGACAAGGAAACCAAGGAAATCGGAATTATCGAGGGATACCTGCCGGTCGCCCCGAGCGACGCGGAAATTCAGCGCGCCGTAGAGGAGGCCATCGCCGCCGAAGGCGCCGATTCTCTGAAACAGATGGGCGCGGTCGTGAAAGCCGCCAAAGCCCGCCTCGAAGGCAAGAACGTCGACGGGAAAGTCCTAAGCGACAAAGTCCGCGAGCGCCTCAGCGTCAAATCCTAAATCGGCCGCAACGATTCACAGCAGTTTCCTCCCGATCCAACGATTATGGCGTAGCGCGCTTCAGAACGACTGACGACTGCTGATCCGCGACAACCTGTTGCAGGAAATCGCGCACTTCCGCGAGCTTCTCCGTGGGAACCGTCACGTCTTTAATTTCAAAAGTGCGCTTATAGTGCAGAACTCCATCCGCGACACTCGTTTCGCTTTTGTAGGTCGCATACGCGCACTCGGCGTTCACTGGCTTGGGGAGTCCATCGACTATGTACCCCGAGGGAAGCGTGATGTCAAAAACGTCATCCTGCCGTGTCGCCTCCTCGAATTGAATCGGATACTTTCGCGGCTTTTGTTGTGTAAACAGGCGCAAAGTGGAGCTACCTTTATCGCCAACGACCCGCGGGCGAACAAACAGCAAATCGCCCGCCGCATTCGCGTATCCTGGGGACACGAATTTATATTCGAGAGCGAAGTACTTATCGTACTGCTCCAGGTTTTGGAGAGTCGCACCGGTCAGCGTGAAGTTATTCAGGGAATAGGCCAGCATGTGGTCAAAGAGATCGGCCCGTTTTGCCGGTTGCGTGTCGAGAAATTCCTGCCGCTCGGCGATAGCCGGGCCTCCCCATTCGGTTTCGCGAACTTGCCCGGAGAGATCGCCAGCGGCGGAAAGGTTGAACTGCGCTATCCGGAGCAGACGATTGGTCGCCGAGGGCAGCAGCGGCAGCGAAATCAGGTGCCCCCCGTCAGGCGCGATCGCCAAACCGTAATTGTTTTGAAGCTGCGCCGGCAGATACCCGAGCGGCGTGTGCTCGCTGGTGGGATCGAAGATAAGCAGCCGACCGAGCTGTCCGTCCTTTACGATTGCGAATAAGTCTTCGTCCGGTGCGCCGTCCGGGATGCGGATCGCCAAAATCATGTGGTCCATATGGGGAGAAGGAAAGCCAGGATGGATGAAGCCGCGGCGCGTATCCACCAACAAGTAGTACGACTCGATTCCTACAACATGCAGCATCGAACTGAGAAGCGTCGCTTTGTCCTTACAATCTCCATATTGACGAGCGAAGACCTCCGCAGCCGTGTGGGGTTGAAAGCCACCGATTCCGATTTCGACCGCAAAATAGCGGATGTTTTTCTGAACGTATTGCGTGATGGCGCGAATTTTATCAATCGGATCGGAAATGCCGGCAACGATTTCGTTCGCCTTCTGCTGGAGCGCCGGGGACGGCACGCGACTGGCTTTGGTCAGTTCGTCATACCAAATGCCCACATCCTGCCATGACCCTGAAGACTTAGCGCGCATGGCGGGGTCCCGGGGGAAGTACTTAATACCCGCCCAGCCCGCCACCGCCCTCCAGTTGGGCATCGAGGGCTCAATTTCGACGGCGGAAAGATTCTTCACTTCCCAAACATATTCATTCGACGAAGGTGTTTGCGGCTGTTGTTCCGGGAAATTGAACCAGGAGGTGGTGTACTCCCATCCTGCCGGGATCTGGAGAACGAATCGCGCAACCACGACAGGCGAGGTATTTTGAAATTCCCACCAATCCTCGAAAACATAGGGCCGATTCCGTTGGACGTATTCGAATCCTACGACGCTTCCGGGATTGGCTTCGGGGTATTGGATCTCCTTAACTCTCACGTCCGTGTATACCATGTCCGAAAGGTAGCCGTGCTCTACGACGTCCTTATCGCCCAGTGCGATTTCATGGCCGTTCGGTTCAATCGTCCAGGCCTTGAGATAGGAAACTTTCGTGTCCTTGTCAAAATCGACGGCTATCGATCCGTAGTTTCGGCGAGCCTCTTGGCGTAATAGCCGAATCGCTCCGCGATGGAGCGTGTCAATCTCGCCGTTGTCACGGACGGTCGTTTGAGTCTCGTCGAGCAGGATGACAGCGCTCGTGTCCTTGTCGTAATCGGGGAGCTTTTCCTGCGCGGCGGCGCGAAGCCAATCAGGGGCATTGTCGGCGGAGGCACGAATAGCCAGAGAAGAAAACGTGGCCGCGACGAATATGAGAAATCCAGCGATTCTAATTGTGAGCGGATTCCGCATTTTGAAATACCATTTGAGCGTTGTCATCGGTTTTCACGATCTCAAAGAATTTGCGCAAGGCCGAATATTGTTCTTTCGAGTAGAGAACATTTCTCTCAGTGAGATGTCGTTGGATTTCCACGATGCCGTCCCGCTCGGTAGCGGAAATCTCACAGGAAACGGCCTTAAGATCCAGATTCTTGGCCGCGGGCATGCCTTCCATTTTATAGCCGGGTGGCAGGCGGAGCTTGATGTCGTCAATTTCCTCATAAGGAAAATGGAAATAAACGGTGTTTACTCGCTTTTCGGCGGCGAATTCGTGTGTTTGCGTCATCTGGAACACCTCGATCGGCATCAGCATGCGCTGCGCAGCGGTCGTGGCCAGGGAGGGAATGGTAAGCTTGCCCTCGACGTGCACGGGCTGCGAAGTGTCGTCCCAGTTTGCGATCTTCGATATCTCGAATTCGGAACCTGCTGGCAGCCAACTCTTTATCGCTCCTTCCAATAACTTCGTCCGACCCGTTTCGTCTTCCTTTCTATCCTCCTCGCGGATGAGCGCCGCTCGTTGGCCGGTATAGTCCACTTGGATCGTTCCCGCGATTTCGCCCTCTGCGGAGACCGCAAGGTCAGCTTTTCGGACAATGGTTGCCTCCGATGAATCGGGATTGGGGGTGTCCACCATCGTGGCGCCGTGTTTGTCGATTCGGAACCCACTGGTCGAGGTCTCATACCACGGCAGCAATCCAAAGGGGAAATAGCGTGCAGCGGGGTCGAGATAATATTCCTTTAAACCGGCCCGAACCCATACCAGCTCGTCGGTGACCTGGCTAAGATCATTGGAAGCGGCCAGAAAGACCTGTGCGTTGCGCGGAGCGACATAGACTTCAGTAGCCTCGAATCCGGCAGCACGAGCCAAGCCTACGAATAGATAGCTCAGCTGCGTACTGTGAGCATAGCCCCGGCTCAAGACGTCTTCGACGTTGGAATTCGGCTTAATATTCTCGTCCTTGTTTTCCTTCAAAGACCTGTAGTCCTCGATGTCGAGGTTGCGGACTTGCTGAACCCGCGCGTAAATCTTGCGGAGCTTGACTTCCGGCGAATCATTGGGACTGACGATTTTTGCGATCTCTGCATCGAGCGCTTTTTTCTTGTCGATGAACTTCTCCATATCGCCGTCCCATTTCTCCGCATAGTGATTCCAGTACTTATCCGACGGGCCTGTGATCGACGGAGCGTCATCGGCTTCATAAGTAAAATCCACGCGAGCCTGGAATGGCCGGAGGGGCGGCATAAGGGGTTCCTCAACCGTCGCCGGAATATCGTGCGCGGTCATCACGTAGGACCCGTTCGCTTGGAGCTGCGGCGCCGTGTCAGCGGGCAAAAGATTGCGACGGATAATAGGGCGCAAATTTGATCCCCAGCCAGCGAAGGGGACATACGTGAAATGAGCCTCTCGCGTGTACAGTCTTTGCGAAACGTACCAACTCCAATAGATAGCGCGATTCGGCTGCCCCTGGATCGAATAGGTGTACTCGATAATCGAGCCGGGCTGGACGTCCGGAAGAGTGAACGATTTTGCGAGCACTTTCAGTCCGCTGGCCTTCTCAACCGTAGTCTCCAGAACCTGGCCGTCGAAGTTCATGACGCTGCCATCAGCATGAATGGTGCGGCCCGCCACGTGGACGACGCTCGCGACGGCCCTGTTGTACTCAACATTTACATGGGCCTGTTTGGTACCCTCTTGAGTGAAAATTTTGATGCGGACGTATTCGTGCTCCGCGTCGCCGCTGATGTTGGCTTTCGATACATCAACCTTGACATCGCGGTACAGAATCATCGCATCCGCGCCAGGTTGCTTGGAATTGTCTTTCATGGCGAGGTCTTCGGGCGGAATCGGCAGCCAGTCGTCGGCGTGCGAAGTTCGGGGCAGCGCGACGAAAAAGGCACTCAAGCAGACAGCGCAGACAACCATCCTGGCAATGCGGCTCATGCGGCGCTCCTGACCTATTCGCCGCTGCGAGCGGTTCCGGGGCTGGGACGGACACCCGCGAACGCGCATCTCGTACGGCTTCTAGTTTACAGATAGTGACGTGTGGCCAACGCTATATCGAAATTGAGCGACTGTCAATCGCACTATCGTACTTGCAAACAGCATTCCAAACACGAGGTTTTGGGCGTTCCAGGCGTACCCCGACCCTGAGACGGAACCCGCTCAGCCCCGCAAACACAGCCGATTCGGTCCGCTGAGCGAGCTGTAACTTGCTCGGGGAGCGGCGATTGCAGCGGCGATTGCGGCTTGCCAGCATGAACGGCTGATGCTAACTTGCCGCTCCACTGCAAGCCGCGCACCGGCAGTTCCGCCCGCGCATGACGGTGTCCAAAGGGAGGCACAGCGTGTCCAGGAAGCCTTGGAGCTCGACGGCGCCACCGGGGGAATTCCGGCCGTATGTCGATGCAGAGGAAAGCGTCGCCGAATTCAGCCTGCGGGCGATCGTGCTCGGGGCGCTGTTCGGGGTTTTATTCGGCGCGGTTTCAGTCTACGTGGGGCTGCGCGCCGGGCTGACGGTCTCCGCTTCGATTCCGATCGCGGTGCTTTCCATCAGCATCCTGCGGGCGTTCGGCCGATCGACGATTCTCGAAAACAACATCGTGCAGACGACCGGCTCGGCGGGCGAATCGGCCGCGGCGGGCGTGATCTTCACGATGCCGGCGCTGATTTTCCTGGGCTACTCGCTGAACACGGAATACTGGCGAATTTTCTACCTGGCCCTGCTGGGCGGGACGCTCGGCGTGCTGTTCATGATTCCGCTGCGGCGGCAGCTGATCGTGAAAGAGCACGGGAACCTCACGTTTCCCGAAGGCACGGCCTGCGCGGACGTGCTGGTGGCGGGCGAGCGCGGCGGATCGTTTGCCGGGCGCGTGTTCTGGGGACTCGGGCTGGGCGGCGCCTACACGTTTGCCATGAACACGCTGGGGCTTTGGCCCCTACAGCCGGATTATCAGCCGAAGTGGCTGCCGGGCGCATCCATGCGCTGCACGATCACATCGGAATATTTGGGTGTTGGCTACATCATCGGGCCCCGCGTGGCGGGATTTCTGTTCGCGGGCGGAGTGATTTCGTGGCTGGTGATGATGCCGGCGATGCGATTTTTCGGATCGCTGGCGCCGGGCGTGGCGCTGTATCCGAGCACGATCCCGATCCCGCAGATGACGCCGGATCAGTTGTGGAGCACCTACATCCGGCCCATGGGCGCCGGTGCGGTGGCCGCATCCGGATTGATCACGCTCATCAAGACGCTGCCGACAATTTTCGCGGCGTTGGGATCGGGGATCAAAGATATTCGCGCGAAGCAGGAATCGGCGCCGGCGATGAGCCGCACGGAACGCGATCTTTCGATGAAGATCGTGGTCGGGGGATCGGTGCTGATTCTGCTGATGGTTTGGGCGTTTCTGACGTTCAAGCCTGTGCCCGGCGCGCAGACGGGAGTTTTTTCGAACCTGCTGGCTTCGATTTTCATCATCGTGTTCGGATTTTTGTTCGTGACCGTGGCGTCGCGGATCAGCGGGTTGATCGGCAACTCGTCGAATCCGATCAGCGGCATGACCATTGCGACGCTCATGGCGACGTGCGCGGTGTTCCTGGTGGTTCATTGGACGGCCAGCGCGTACAACGTGCTCGCGCTGACGATCGGCGGCGTGGTCTGCATCGCCGCGGCGATTGCGGGGGCGACGTCGCAGGATTTGAAGACGGGCTATCTGGTGGGCGCGACGCCGGCAAAGCAGCAGGTGGCGCTGGTGATCGGCGTGCTGGTTTCGTCGCTGGCGATCGGCGGGACCCTGATCCTGATGAATATCGGCCTCGCACAATACAAACCGGTGCAGATTCCGCTCGACGTGGACAATTTGCCCACGGGCGTGGAGCGCCAGGACAGCAATTTCGCGCACGACGGGAAATCGTACGTGCTCCTGAATGCCATCGGGTCGGGCGTGGTTGAAGACGGGAAATATCTCTACGATCCTTCGACCCGACAGATTGAGATCCAATGGGAGCAAGGGATCGGCAGCCAGCGCGCGGCGGCTCCGCAGGCGCGACTGATGGCCACCGTGATCAGCGGTATTTTGAACCGGCGGCTGCCGTGGCGGCTGGTGTTTCTCGGCGTATTTCTGGTGATCGCGATTGAAATTCTGGGCGTGCGATCGCTGCCGTTTGCGGTCGGATCGTATCTTTCGATCGGAACGACGATGGCGATGTTTGCCGGAGGCGTGGTGCGTTGGCTGGCTGAGCAGGGGCGCGAAAAACCAAGCGGGGCGGAAAGCGAAGTGAGCCCTGGATCGCTTTATTCAAGCGGGCTGATCGCGGCCGGCGGAGTATTTGGGCTGCTCGCGATCGTGTTGAACCTTCTACAGGATGAGGAATTGAGCAACCATGTGCCGCATTGGCTGGGCGCGGTGCTGCGCCTGCCGTGGCGCGACGATCTTTTCAACGGCTTTGCGAAACGGCACATGCCGCATTTGTCGGCTTCGCCGGGGTTCGGAGTGCTTCTGTTTGTGCTGCTGGCGGCGACGCTGTTTTTTTCCGCGCGGCGGAAACTGAAACAAACGTAGGCCGTGCCAGCTGCGCTTTGTGGGAGATCGTCGCCATCCGGTCGCGCGAAGAGAGCGCCTTCGGCTCCGGGCCCACCAACTGCGTCGGCCCTCGGCTCCGGAGGACGGTGCCGTTCGCTATCTTGGAGTTGCTTCGCGCAGAAAACGGGCGGCTTCTTCAGGCGGCGTGGGATTGATGTAAAAACCGGTGCCCCATTCAAAGCCTGCCACCTTGCTGAGCTTCGGCATCACCTCGATGTGCCAGTGGTAATGATCGTTGAGCTCCTCGCCGATGGGCGAGGTGTGGATGACGAAGTTGTAGGAGGGGAATGCCAGAGCCGCGTCGAGACGGCCGAGGAATTTGCGGAGCGTCCTTGCGAGCGCGCCGTAGTAGGGCGTGGGCATATTTTCAAATGCGGAGCTGTGCTGGCGCGGCAGCACCCAGGTTTCGAACGGGAAACGCGGAGCATACGGCGCGAGAGCGATGAAATAGTCGTCGTTGAGGATGACGCGAGCTTCCGTCTCGATCTCCTGCCGGATTAAATCGCAGAAAATACAACGCTCTTTTTCGTCGTAATAGTGCTTCGAGCTGTCCACTTCCTCGCGTACGCGTTTGGGAACAATCGGAAGGGCGATCAACTGCGAATGGGTGTGCTCGAGTGAGGCGCCAGCCGGCTCCCCGTGATTCTTGAACAGCAGGATGTAGCGGAAGCGTCGGTCGTTTTTCAGATCGAGCATGCGGTCGCGATAGGCCCAGAGAGTTTCCTCGACGGCGCGATCGGGCATGGTGGCGAGCGAGAGCTGGTGGTCGTCGGTTTCGACGATGACTTCGTGCGCGCCGACGCCGTTCATGCGGTCGAACATGCCCTCGCCCTCGCGGTCGAGACCCCCCTCGATGCCGAGCGCCGGGAACTTGTTGGGCACCACACGCAGCGACCAACCCGGCGTGTCGCGCCCGCTCCCGTTGCGCCCGTAGGCGAGGACTTCGGGCGGGGTCTTTCCTTCATTGCCGGGACAGAACGGGCAGACGGCGACACCCTTGATCTGAACGCTTTCGCGGACGAAATCGGACGGCCGGCGGCTGCGGTCCGAGGAAATGATCACCCAACGCCCCGTTATGGGGTCTCTGCGAAGCTCCGGCAAGACGGCCTCCGAAATTTGCGGCCCGGCGCGGGGACCGAAACTGCACTCGATGGACATATTCTACTACGGGGGATGGGGCGGGTAGGATCTTGTTCGGCGCGGCGCTCGGCGGCGCGGGGCGTCCATTCCAGCGGACGCCCCGCGGAAGTTATGCCGAACGCTCGGCTTCGCTAATGCAGGTGTCAAGAGTGCGGAGAGCGAAATCGGCCTGCTCTTCGTCGACAATCAGCGGCGGCGCGAGACGCAGGGAATTTTCTCCGGCGCCGAGCACGAGCAGCCCTTTGCGATAGGCGGCTTCGATCACGTAGTCGCGAATCGCGGGGGCTTTTTCCTTGGTTTTTTGATCGCGCACGAATTCGATGCCGATCATCAGGCCTTTGCCGCGAATGTCGCCGACGGATCTGTGACGTTCGCGCCATCCGGCGGTTTCACGGAAGATGAATTCGCCGACGCGGGCGCAGTTGGCGATGCCTTCGCGCTGGAGAATGTCATAGGTGGCCAGGCCAGCCGCGATGGAAACGGGATTGCCGCCGAACGTGGAGGCGTGCGCGCCGGGTTTCCAGTCCATCACGTCGGCTTTGGCAATCACGGCGCACAAGGGCATGCCCGACGCGATTCCCTTGGCGCTGCAGAGAATATCCGGCTCGACGCCTGCGTGATCGACCCCCCACCATTTTCCGGTGCGGCCCATTCCGGATTGCACTTCGTCGGCGACGAGCATGATGCCGTACTTGTGGCAGATGCGCTCGAGGCCTTGCAGAAATTCCGCGGGCGCGGGCAGGTAGCCACCCTCGCCCTGAATCGGCTCGATAAAGATTGCAGCGATATCCGTGGGGTCGCACAGACGCTTGAAAAGCTCGTTTTCAAGATAGGAGAGCGCGTCCGCTGCGGCGTTTTCCGGGCGAACTCCGTAGGCGCCGCGATAGGTATTCGGATACGGCGCGTGGAATACGCCACCCAGGAGCGATCCGAAATGTTTGCGCTGGACAGATTTGCTGGCGGTGAGCGAAAGCGCGCCCATGGTGCGGCCGTGGAAGCAGCCGTGGAAGGCGACGAATTTGTCGCGCTTGGTGTGATATTGCGCGAGCTTCATGGCGGTCTCGACGGCTTCCGTGCCGGAATTTCCGAAATAGACGCGCTTGGGCGTGCTGCCCGGAGCGATGGCCGCGAGTTTCTCCGCGAAATCAACCATGCCCTCGTAATAGAAGTCCGTGCAGGACATGTGGATCAGGTCGGCGGCCTGTTTCTGGATCGCGGCGACGACCTGGGGATGGCAATGGCCCGTGGCGACGACGGCAATGCCCGCGGCGAAATCGAGGAACGTGTTTCCGTCGGCGTCGTCAACCAGCGCACCGCGGCCGGTCTTGGCAACCAGCGGATAATCGCGCGTGTAGGACGGCGAGACGACGGCGTGGTCGCGCTCGACGATTTTTCTCGCAATCGGGCCGGGTAGAGCGGTAACGAGATGCGGTAGCTTCTTTTCAGCGACTTGCATGGATTCCTCCCGGAATAGGGTGGTCCGCTCGCTCAATACGGTTTCCGCCGCTGAACGCCGGGCACTTCCTTAGAGGAAAAGGTAATTAATCAACGCCGAAAAGATTCGGCCGGTCCTGGGACGGCTGATGTTGCAGCAACTGCGCGGGCTTTGAGGAAAGGTTCATTTGTATTTCCAACGGACGCTGCCGTCCTTCGCGTCTTCCAAGAGGATACCAGAATCCGCGAGTTTCTGGCGGATTTCGTCGGCGCGTTTGAAGTTGCGGCTTTTCTTGGCGGCCAGGCGTTCGGCGATTAGGGCATCGACTTCGGCGCCGGGCATGCGAGAGGTTTGCGGGTTGAAACCGAGCCGGGCGAGCTTGTCATCGTCGTCGTCGTCGATCAAGGCGAGAACGGCGTCGAATTTTTCCATGGCGGCGAGAGTGCGCGGGGCGTCCTGCTGGAGGAAATCGCCACGGTCCATGGAGGTGTTGATGTCCCGCACGAGATCGAAGACAGCCGCCAGCGCGATGGCGGTGTTGATGTCGTCGGCCAGGCCGGCGTCGAAATCGGCTTCCGCTTTGGCGATGCGCTTTTCGTTCTCGGGATTCTGGCCCGCGGGAAACTGCGCGGCTTTCAGACGCGTAACGAAGTTGCGCAGGCGCTCGATGGAATTGCGGGCCTGCACGAGGCCATCTTCGGTGAAATTGAGCTGGCGGCGGTAGGGGACCGAAAGGAGCAGGAAGCGAATCGTCGAAGGCTTGTGCCCGCGCGCGAAAAGATCGCGCAGCGTGTAGAAATTGCCGAGAGACTTCGACATCTTCTGGCCTTCAATAATCAAATGTTCGGCGTGCAGCCAGGTGCGCACGAATTGCTTTCCGGTGGCCGCTTCGCTCTGCGCGATTTCGTTTTCGTGATGCGGAAAGGCGAGATCCACGCCGCCGGTGTGGATGTCGAGCGTTTCGCCCAGGTATTTCATGGCCATCGCGGAGCATTCGATGTGCCAGCCGGGCCGGCCAGGGCCGATGCGCGTCTCCCAGAAATGCTCGCCGGGCTTGGGGGCTTTCCATAGCGCGAAATCGCGGGCGGATTCTTTTTCGTATTGATCGACGTCCACGCGGGCGCCCGCCTGCATGCCAGCGACGTCGATTTTCGAAAGCTTTCCGTACGCGGGAAACTTCGCGATGCGGTAATAGATGGAACCTTCGCTTTTATAGGTGAGGCCCTTTTCCTGGAGCTTCTCGATCAGCGCGACCATGTCTTCGATGTGATCCGTGGCGCGGACCAGCTCCTCGGGCATCTGGATGTGCAGCGCGTCGATGTCCTCGAGGAAGGCCTGGATGTATTTGTCCGTGAATTCGCGGATGCTGACTCCCGCAGCAGCGGCGGATTGGATGATGCGGTCGTCCACGTCGGTGACGTTCATCACCTGCATCACGCGCAGCCCCTGGGATTTCAGAAAGCGCCGGAGAACGTCCTGAAACATGAAGGTGCGAAAATTGCCGATGTGGGCGCTGGCGTAAACCGTGGGGCCGCAGGTATACATGCGGACTTCGCCGGGATGCAGCGGCTGTAGCGGCTGCAGATCGTTGGACAGCGTGTTGTGCAGGCGTATCTGGACCATTTAAGTGCCAAATGCAAACTCGTAATTGTATCTGACGCTTCGGCTGGCGGCAAACCGGGCTCGACGCCAGATGCAACTCACCGCAGAAACCCGGAGGGCCTGGAGAAGGGCGGGAGAACGAGACGATGTATGCTACCGGCCTTATGCGAGCGGCGCGCCTGACCTATTTCCTGGCGATATTTTTGAGCGCGTTCCTTTTGTTTCAGGTGCAGCCGCTGATTGCCAAGATCATTCTGCCGTGGTTTGGAGGCGGAGCGGCGGTCTGGATTGTTTGCCTGCTGTTTTTTCAGATCGCGCTGCTACTCGGCTATCTCTACGCGCATTTCTTGACGCAATTTGTGCCGGCGGCCGCGCAACGCTGGGTCCACGCGGGTGTAGTCGTCGCGAGTTTCGCGGCCCTGCCGATTTTGCCGAAGAGTACGTGGATGCCGACGGGGCCGGATGCGCCCGTTCGGCATATCGTAATGCTGCTTGGCGTGACCGTGGGCTGGCCGTATTTTCTGCTGGCTTCGACCAGTCCTCTGCTGCAAGCGTGGTACAGGCGCGCGAAACCGGGCGCAGTACCTTACCGGCTGTATGCACTTTCAAACGCCGGGTCGATGCTCGCGCTGCTCAGCTATCCGCTGATCGTCGAACCGATCCTTTCGACATCCCATCAGGCTTACGGATGGTCGGCTGCCTATGCGTGCACGGCAATTTTGTGCGCGGCAGTGGGATTCTTTGCGAGCGGCGGATCCGCCACAGACGCGAGCCAACACAGCGGCACGGCGACGGCGGAGGACTGGAAAACGCAGGGACTGTGGATCGCGCTCGCGGCCTGCGGATCGGCGCTGCTGCTTTCGGTGACCAATCACATCACGCAGAATGTCGCCTCGGTGCCGTTTCTATGGATTGTGCCGCTCGGCCTGTATCTGCTCAGCTTTGTTTTGTGCTTTGATGCGAGCGGCTGGTATCGTCGCGGCCTTTTCCTGCGACTGCTGGGAGTCTTGCTCGGGGGGATGGCCTACGCGCTGTCGCCATCGTTCGCGAGTCTGCCGATCAAGCTGCTGATCCCGCTGTTTTGTGCCGGGCTTTTCGTCGGCTGCATGTTCTGCCACGGCGAGCTGGCGCGGGTGAAGCCCGATCCGGCGCATTTGACGCGCTTTTACCTACTGATTTCAACGGGCGGCGCAGGGGGAGCGATTTTCGTGGCTCTCGTGGCGCCGCACATTTTCCGCGGCTATTACGAGCTCCACGCTTCGCTGGCGGCTTGCGCGATCCTGGTCCTGGCGGTGCATGCGCACGATCCGGAGAGCGATTTTCGGCGCACGCGCTGGCAAGCGTCGTGGGTGGTTCTGATGGGGCTGGTGGTCGCGCTGGTCGCCAGCCTTTTCAGCACGGCCCGGGATGAAGCGATCGAATCGCGCTTGATGGTGCGGAATTTTTACGGCGTGTTGAGCATTGTCGAAGGCCAGGCTCCGAATGTAGTCGTGGGAAAGGGCGAGTCCACACAGCCACTGGAGGAAGACGCGCGCTACAGGCGGCTGATGAACGGGACGATCGACCACGGGCTGCAATTCTACGCTTGGAGCAGGCGTCGATGGCCGACAAGCTATTACGGGCCGAATTCCGGAATCGCAATCGCGTTGCGCGCGGCACGACAGCCTGTCTTTCCTGACGTGCTTGCCGGGGGCTCGACGATAAGGTTTCGGCCAGCGCGCCCCGAGTTGTGCGCCGGATTTATCGGCCTGGGCGCAGGAACCATCGCAGCCTACGGGCAGCGCGGCGACCGATTTACCTTCTACGAGATCAATCCGCTCGACGTGCAGATCGCTCAGACGCAGTTTACTTATCTGCGCGAGTCCGAGGCCGCGATCGACATCGTGATGGGCGACGGGCGATTGTCGCTCGAGCGGGAGGCGCCGCAGAATTTCGACGTGCTGGCGGTCGACGCTTTCTCAGGCGATTCGATTCCGGTTCATTTGCTCACACGGCAGGCGTTCGAGCTTTATTTCCGTCACTTGAAGGCGGACGGAATTCTGGCGGTCCACATTTCGAACAAATACCTGAATCTGGAACCGGTGGTTTCCGCCGCGGCAACGGCCCTGAACAAGGAAGCGGTGATGATCACCAATTCCGACGATCACGCGAAAGGCATCTACGCGGCGACCTGGATTTTGCTGGGAGACCGTCAGGCACTGACGGGCGCTCCCGCGATCGAACAGGCCGGGACGGTGCTTGGACCGGCCGGTTGGAAATATCTTTGGACGGATGATTACAGCAGTCTGTTAAAGCTCCTGAAGTGAACGGCGGCGCGAGGCTTGTCAGGCTTTGTGGACGGGCGACTCGTACGGCGCGACGCCGAAATCGCTGAGCACATCGGGCAGTACGACCACGCCGAGCAGATGGTGGATGTTTGCGCGGCTTACGACGGGAAGCACGTCCAGCTTGGCCAAGCCCATGCGCTCGAGCACCACGTAGAGCGGATGATCGGCGTGCACGTGCGGAAACTCCGTCGAGGCCACGAAACTTCGCACCGTTTTGCCTTCTTCGCCATCCGCGACGGCCTTCTCCAGTTGCGCGACACTGACGACGCCCTGGATGCCTTTCTCATCGGTCACCGGCCAGGCGTGAAAGGCGCTGCCGCGCACCCGGGCCAGGGCTTCGGCGACACTGGACTGCGCCGAGATGGTCTCGGATGCGACGCGCATGACGCTGGCCGCCTGTCGCTGCGCGGATCGCCGGCGCCCCCCTTCGCTCGGCAGGTGAATGCCGTCCTGAATTGCCAGGCACTCGTAAATCGGCACCGGTTGCAGGCGCGCGGAAATGAAAAAGCTCACCAGATTGGAAATCATCAGCGGAACAATGACGGCGTAATCGTGCGTGGTTTCGAAAATCATCAGAACGGAAGTCATCGGTACGCGCAAAATTCCGGCGAAGAGCGTGCCCATGCCGACCAAAGCGTACGCGCCCGGTGTGGCCGTCTGAGCCGGCCAGAAATGGTGCACCACGCTGCCGAGCGATCCGCCGAGCATCGCACCGATGAAGAGGCTGGGGCCGAAGATGCCGCCGGCATTGCCCGAGGCGTAGCTCGTGGTGACGGCCACGAGCTTCAAGACGATGAGCACGGCCATGAGCTCGAAAGCCATTTTATTGTTGAGCGCGTCGCCGACGTAGCCGTAACCGACCCCCAGCACCTGAGGCACGCGCCAAGCGATCAATCCCGCCACCACGCCTCCGACGGCCGGTTGAAACCATTGTGTCCAGCGCGGCAAGCGCGCGAAGCTCTGTCGCATTCCCAGCAGCATCTTGGTGAAAACGACGGACACCAGCCCGCCGATCACGCCCAGGACCGCGTAAACGAGAAACTCGAATGGATGAACGAGCTGATATTGCGGAACTTTGAACAGTGGATCATTGCCGAGCAACAACCGCAGCACAAACCACGAAGTGGCGGACGCGAGAACCACCGAGCCGAGCACCGGCGCATTCAGATCGCCGACGATTTCTTCGAGCGCGAAAACAACAGCCGCGAGCGGCGTGTTGAAGGCGGCGGCAATCGCCGCGGCGGCGCCGACGGGAATGAGCGCTTTCACGTTTTCCGAACGCAGGCCCAGCCGGCGGCCGAGGACAGAGGCGATGCCTCCGCCGACCTGCACCGAGGGTCCTTCGCGGCCCAGCGGGATTCCGCTGGCGAGCGTAGCCGCGGTGCAGAAGAACTTTCCGACCACGGTGCCCAGGGTGATGACGCCGTCGCGCGCGTAGAGCGCTGCCTTGGTTTGCGGTACGCCGCTGCCGCGCGCGTCCGGAAAATAACGGAACAGCAGATAACCCATGCCGAGAGAGCCGAGCACGGGGATCAGCACGCGCCGCCACGCCGCGCTGCCGACCGGGTAGAGGCGCATGCCGAGGCGCTCGGTGAGCAGAATGAAGGCCACCACGGCGAGGCCGGTGAGCGCGCCAATCACGATGCTCAGCACCAGCAGCAAGCGGCCCTGGCGCGGGGCGGTGTGCAGGGCCCACCACTGCAGCGGCGCCTTCCACCAGGTAATCGCGGCCGGCGGGTTTGCGGCTTCGCTCATCGGAGAGGATGCCCCCTCTCAAACATCATATCGAATTCCGCTGGGAGTGAGCGGCCGGCAGTTCGCTAATCTTGACTCTTGAAACTAGGGAAGCAGCTGCACGCGGCGAGTGACGATGGTGACGTCGCCATCCTGCGAAGGCGTCGCGGTCAGCGGACGAGCGTTGGCAAGGAACGCCCCATCGGGCGGCAGGCCGTAGCTCTCGTCGGCAGCCGAGACTTCTACAGGTCTTCCGAGCGGCACGGAGAAACTGATCTCGACTCCGGCGGCCGGCATGGCGGGGCACGCGTAGATCGTCCAGCCGTTGAAATAGCTGCGAACCTCCGGCGTGGCGGGCTCGATCGGCTGCCCGCCCATGCGCGGCGATTCGATGCCCGAGCCTGGAGGAAACAGGATCGCGGCGTAGGGCGCTCCACGCTCGGAACGCAACAGTGTGCGATAACTGCGTCGGCCATCCGTTTCGGAGGCTTCCAGAATCGTGAACGTGGGCGGCGCGAGATCGTTGTGCGGCGCTTCGGAAACGAACGAGGCGTGAAAATCCCACGGAAACGCGCCACGCGTGGGGCCGCGGAACGTAGCCGCCAAACGAATCGGCTCGGGCAGCCGCCCGGAATCGGGCTGGACAATCCACAGCGCGTTTCCGGTGTCGGCGTCCTGCGCGAATTCGATATTGACGCGCTCGGGAGCTTTCGCGGAATACGCAGGGACAACGATGGCGGCGAAAACGGCGAGGGCCGTCAGCAGGATCGGCATCCACGGAATCGCGAGGCCTCGCAGGCCGGGCACGCCGCGGAGGTCCGCGCAGAGCGGTGCGAGCGGCGTGCAAATCCAGCCGACGAGCACGGCGATGAAAATCAGTCCGCGATTGCCGAGCGCGCTATAGAGCAACAAGGCCGGTCCGAAAGCGACCACGCCGGCGGCGGCGATCGGCACGATGGCGGCGGTGGCAGCGCCGGCGCCTTCGCCGTGCGAATCGCTCGTGCGACGCAGAGTCGCCGCCAACCCTGCGAGCGAGGCGACGGCGGCGGGCACCAGCACGATGTAGCTCATCCCCGGCGATTGCCAGGAAATCACGATGGCGATCAGCCCCCACCAGATCCACGTGCCGGTCCAGAGTCCCCAAAAACGCGCGCGGTGCGTGAACAGGATCGCGTGCGTAGTGACCACCGTGACGGCAAGCGCCCAGAACGCCGCCTCGATCGGATCGTGGTACGCGATCCAGTTCACCGGCGTGCCGCCGGCCAGATGAATCAGGCGCTCGACGATGAACGCCAGCAAGCCCGTGACGACCATGGTGACAAGCCAACCCATCATGCCCCAGAGAAATTCCCGCAGCGTGAGCCGATGATTCCGCATCAGCCAGGCGGTTTGCGCGATCAGCAGCAGCGCGACGACGAATGCGATCGGCAGCGAGCGCGACGCAGGCCAGTGAACGAGCAGACGTCCGAACAGATCGAAGAAGGCCCCTTCGCGCTGAGGCGGATTCGCGAGATCGGAATTTGCGAGCGCGACCACGGCGGGCAGCGCGTTGTCGCCGTCGTGCTGGAGGCTCGCGAGGCTTAGGTTGGCGGAATTGTCGAGCGGAGTGTGATAGTGCGGCTCTTCGGCGATGAAAGCAAAGTTGAGACCTTGGTAGCCGGCGGCTTTGAAGATGGTGAAATCGGTATCGTTCGGCAGCTCTTTGTAGAGAGTGTAGGCAATTGAGCTGGTCGCGGGGCGGCTGGCGTGTTGCGCGAAAAGGCGGATGGCCCAATCGTTCGCACTGCCGGTTTCAAACATCAGGCTCGGGCCGGATGTGCCGCGCGCGTCCAGGTTCACGGCGGCGCGAACATTCTTAGCCCAAGGATGAAAGTCGACGAACGCTCGCGCCCCCAGCAGTCCGGCCTCTTCGCCGTCGTCGATCAGCAAAACGATCGAATGCCGAGGTGCGGGAAGAGCTTTTAGCGCGCGCGCGATTTCAAGCACCGCGGCTGTGCCGGCACCGTCGTCGGAATCGCCCGGTCCGGCGGGAACTGAATCGTAATGCGCTGCCAGCAGAACGGCGTCGCTTGCGCCCGGGTCGCCTTCGGTCCCGTCCAGCCGCGCGACCACGTTGTAAACCGTCGCGCAGTTGACAAACAGGCCGCAGTCGAACGCGGCCTGCACCTGCGGATGGTAACCGAGCTCGGTCAGCTCGTCGACGATGCGGCCGCGCACCGCTTCATTCGCGGCGCTTCCGATGGGGTGGGGGGTGTCGTCCCTGAGTACCCGGTGAAGCGTTGCCAGCGCGCGGACGGCGGAGAACTGTGTCCGGGGAGCGCGGGCGGACCTGGGCGCGGGCGGCCGGAGGCCCATGAACGAGGCAGCCAGAATCGTGGCCAAAATCGCCGCACTCGACAGTATTCGGCGCACTCTCGGACTGCCGGGTGAGTCCAAGCGATTCCCTCCTGTTCCGTGCGCGCCATGCTAGGCTGCGGCCCCGCGCAAGTCAATTCGAGACTCGCTGCCATTCGAGACTCGCTGCCACTGCGTTTTGCTATCACGCTGATGGCAGAGGTTTTGACAGCGATCGATTCCAAAGTTAACCTTGCCGAAATGCTATATGGCTTGAGTCACCTTTTCTTTCCGTGGGGAATCCTGCTGCAGGCAGTCGCACTGATCCACGCCATTCGCAGGCGCCCCGATACCTATTGGTATTGGATCATCTTCATCGGCGGTTTTCTCGGCGCGCTGGTCTACATCGTGATGGAAGTGATCCCGGACACGCGTCTGCTGGGGGATATCTTCAAGGGATTTAACCGGCGCTCGCGAATCCAGCAGCTCGAAACGATCATTCTCGATAATCCCTCGTCGGGAAACTACGAGGAACTCGGCGATTTGCTGTTGGAGCAGAACCGATACGCCCGGGCCCGCGACTGCTATGACCAGGCCATCGCCGCGCGGGCGAATTCGGCCGATGCATTCTACCGTCGGGGAATCTGCTCGCTCGAGCTGGGCGACGCCGCGCGGGCGATTCCGGACCTCGAGTCCGTGGTGACACACGAAGCGCGCTACGACCACGACCGCGCGGCGGGGTTGCTGGCACACGCCTACGCCCTGCGGGGTCAGGTCGCTCAGGCCGACGCGCTTTTTGCGCAAACCGCGGCGCTTTCCAATTTCCCCGAAGTGCACTTCCACTACGCCGAGTTTCTGAAATCCCAGGGCCGCGCGAAGGAAGCTCGCGAAGAGGCCCAGCGAATTCTCGAGCGCAAGCGAACCATGCCGTGCTACCTGCAGCGATTTGAAAGGCCCTGGTTCCGCAAGGCGAAAGTCTTGCTGAAAGAAATTCCGCAGACCTGATCCCTCGGTCGCGCACGCTGCTCTGCCTGAGCTGCACACGTTACAAGCGTGTGAATAATGGATTCCGGGCGCGCGGCTCCGCGCTTTGCGGTTCCAATTCATCGGCTTCCGAATTACCCTAGTCGGCCATCCTAGTCGTCTTTGCTGATTCGGAGGGACCGTGTCCGTCCTGGATATCCTTCTTGGAAAACCGCTGGCCACATCGGACGAGCGCGCCGAGGAAATTGGAACTTCGGCCGGCATCCCGATTTTCGGCCTGGACGCGCTGAGCTCCGCCGCATACGGGCCGGAAGCGGCGCTCACGCTGCTGATCCCGCTCGGCGCGGCGGGCATCGCCTACATCGTTCCCGTCAGCCTGAGCATTATCGTCCTGCTGACGATCGTCTACTTCTCCTATCGCCAGACCATTGCGGCGTATCCGGGCGGAGGCGGTTCGTACACGGTCGCGTCGGAAAATTTGGGGCAGTTTCCGGGCCTGCTCGCCGCCGCGGCGCTGATGATTGATTACGTTCTCGTCGTGGCGGTGGGAATTTCGGCCGGAGTGGGGGCTCTGGCATCCGCGGTTCCCAGTCTCCAATCGCACACGGTGGGGATCTGCCTGGGCATCCTGGTGATCATTACGCTGGTGAATCTGCGCGGCGTTCGCGAGGCGGGAATCATTTTCATGGTGCCGACGTATCTATTTGTCGGCAGCTTGCTCGCCGCGATCGCGATGGGCACCTTCAAGACCGTGATAGCCGGCGGCCACCCGATGCCCGTCGTGGCTCCCCCGGCGGCGCCCAGCGCCGTGGTGGCAGCAGCGAGCGCGTGGGTGCTGCTCCAGGTCTTCTCCAATGGCTGCACGGCCATGACGGGCGTGGAAGCGGTCAGCAACGGCGTCCGCGCGTTTCGTGAGCCGACGGTAAAAAATGCGCAGCGCACGCTGACCGTGATCATTGGTCTGCTGATCGTCATGCTCGCGGGCATCGCCTTCTTGGTCCGCGCCTACGGCATCGCCGCGACGGACCCCGGCAGCTCCGGATACCAGAGCGTGCTTTCGATGCTGGTTGCGGCCGTCGCCGGCCGCGGATGGTTCTATTACGTCACCATCGGCTCCGTTCTGGTGATTCTCTCGCTTTCGGCGAACACGGCTTTCGCCGATTTCCCGCGGCTTTGCCGGGCGGTCGCGCACAATAGCTTTCTGCCGCACTCGTTCGGTTTCCGGGGGCGACGGCTCGTCTATGCCGAAGGCATTATGGTTCTGGCGTTTCTCGCAGCCGTCCTGCTGATCCTGTTCGGAGGCGTGACGGACCGCCTCATTCCGCTGTTTGCCATTGGAGCGTTTCTCGCCTTCACGCTGTCGCAAGCTGGGATGGTAGCGCACTGGCGGCGAGTCAGGGGCAAGGGCGCGGTGCACAGCATGATCGTCAACGGTCTGGGAGCTGTGGCCACCGGGGTAACGCTGGTTGTGGTGCTTGTCGCGAAATTCACCTCAGGTGCCTGGGTCAGCGCCCTGTTGATCGGGCTGATTGTAACCACCATGATGTGGGTGCGCCGACACTATGACAGCGTGGCCGTCGAAACTGCTTGCGATTCCCCTCTCGACGTGGGGACGATCCAACCTCCGCTGGTAATCGTGACGATTCAGAACTGGGGCAAGATCGCGCAGCGCGCCCTCCAGTTTGGGCTTTCGCTCTCTCCCGATCTGCGCGCCGTGCACGTGGCCATGGAGGACGAAGCCGATACGCTGCGCGAGCAGTGGCATACCGACGTTGAATTACCCGTGATCCAGGCAGGCCGCCCCGCGCCGGCGCTGATCATTCTGCCATCACCCTACCGGCTCGTGCTGCGACCGATACTTGAATACGTCCTGAAAATCGAGCAGGAGGAGCCCGGGCGGCAAATCGCCATCATCGTACCCGAGCTGGTCGAAAAACACTGGTATCACTATCCGCTGCACAATCAGCGGGCCGAGCTTCTAAAGGCGCTGTTGCTGCTCCACGGCAGCCAGCGCATCGTGCTGATCAACGTGCCCTGGTACATCAAGGCCTAAGTGGGTCGTCGCCTAGTTCTCAGAGCTCCCGGCCGACGGGCTGGTCCGAGAATCACGCGCGTGAAGCCTAGAGAACCGTCTCGGATTTGTGGTCAGCTTGGCCGAAGAGGCCGACACACGCAGAGAACTTGAGCCGCTCGAGCGCTCGCTTGCTGACAGCAACGTCGAAAAACAGGATTCGTTCCGTAAGAAGTTGAACGAAGCCGAGCGCCGCTGGCTGGGGGAATCGATCGCAGCGGGCCCGGTGGTCGAGTCTTCTGAGCGACATAGCCCCGCAAAGCCTCGCTAAGTCCGCCGATCTCCCCCGTCCGGGCCCGAACCCGGTCAGGCGCCGGAAAGATCAACAAACTGCGCAATAATGCGCAATCCCGCTTTACACGTTTCGCGCGCCGTGTTAGTTTCTTTTCCCGTAACCGCCAATCCGTTAGCGCCAGGCGGTAGGGCCATCGATATCCGACCCCTCCGAACGTTTTGTCTCGATAAACGTCTGAAAAAATTCAGAGCGAACCCCCTTCTTTTGATGAAGTTCGGAGGGATTCGCGTGTGAGGGTTGGGTGCTAAAACTTCGCAAAGTAGAACTGCTCGGCTTCAAATCGTTCTGCGAGAAAACGCCGATCACCTTCAGCGGCAGCGGCATCACTTGCATCGTGGGGCCGAACGGCTGCGGCAAGTCCAACGTGGTCGACGCCATCTCCTGGGTCCTCGGCGAACAGAGCCACAAAATGCTCCGCGCCGAGCGCATGTCCGACTGCATCTTCAACGGCACCGCCAAGCGGCCGCCGATGGGCATTTCCGAAGTCACCCTGACGCTGGTCGATCCCGAGCTGTCGGAAGCCGTCGCCAAGGTAATTGACGGCGTGCCCGAAGCCGTCGCCGCGATTGCTGCCGCGGAAGGCGAAATCACGCCCGAGGTCCTGGCCGACCCGGTCGCCGAGGCTGCGGCCGCCGACGCGTCCACCGAATCCGCTCCCGAAGTCTCGGAAAACGGCAAGAAGCCGCACTGGAAAAAACGCGCCGCGGAAAAGCAGCCGTCCATCACCTCGCGCCCCGGCGAAGTGGTCATCGGCCGCCGTCTCTATCGCTCCGGACAGAGCGAGTACCTGATCAACGGCCGCGTGTCGCGTCTTCGCGACGTGCAGGAAATTTTCATGGGCATCGGCCTGGGCCCGGATAGCTACGCCATCATCGAGCAAGGCCGCATCGGCCAGATCCTGAACTCGAAGCCCATGGATCGCCGCGCCATCATTGAGGAAGCCGCCGGCATCACCATGTACAAAACGAAGAAGCGCCTGGCGGAAACCAAGCTCGAGGCCGCGAAGATCAATCTCTCGCGCGTCAACGACATTCTGAACGAAGTGGAAAAGCAGCTCGCCTCGCTGAAGCGCCAGGCGTCCAAAGCGCGCCGCTATGCCGAGCTGCGCGAACAGATGCGCGGCCTCCTGCGTGTCGTGCTGGCCAGCCGCGCCGAGCATCTCGATAGCGAAGCCGCACGACTGGAAAAGCTTCTCCGCGACATGGACGCCGCCGAAGAGCGCGAGGCCCGCAGTGTGCACGAGCTTGAATCCGAGCAGGAGCGCCTGAGCGCGCGCACCTATGACCTCGATGGCGAGCTGCGCCAGACACAGAATTTCCTCAGCCAGACGGCTCTCGATCTTGACCGCGCGGAAAATCGCATCACCTTCAATCGCGAGCAGGTCGCACAGCTTGCCTCCCGCGCGTCGCAACTCGCCATCGAACTCGAGGTGGCCCTTCGCCAAGCCGCCGATCTTTCGGCTCGGCTTGCGGCGCAACTCGAGTCCCTCGCCGCGCTACGCGGTCAGGCCGCCGCTCTGGAATCCGGCTTACGCGAATCGACCGAACACGTTTCCGCCAGCTCGACCACGCAACAACAGCTCGAGTCGCGGATGGAAGAGCTTCGCCGCCTGGCGCACGCCCTCGTTGAAGAATCCGCGCGCGGTCAGGCCGAATCGCAACAAGCGGAACAAGCCGCAGCGCGTCACGCAGCCGCCGAAGAGCAGCGCTCGGCCTCGATGCGCTCTATCGAACGCGAATGCGCCGCCCTCGAATCGCGCGCCGAAGAAGCGGCCGCGAACTTCGCACAGGCTCAGCAGAACGCGCACTCGATGGGCGCCGCCGTTCGCGACGCTCAGTCGCAACTTGCCTCTCTTCGCCAGAATCAGCAGGAAACGAGCCAGCAGCTCGAGCAGGTTCGCCAGGAACTTTCCGCCGAACGCGCCCGCCATGCGTCGATCGAACAAATTCTCCGCGAGCGCGCTTATACCGCCGACGCGGTGCAAAAACTTTTCAGCGCCAATGGCGATTCGGCCTCGCACGGCTTCCGCGCCGTCGGACTGCTGGCCGACTACGCCGAGGTGCAAGAAGAATACGAAACCGCGATCGAGCAGTTCCTGCGCGAAGAACTCGAATACGTGGTGGTTGAATCTTTCGACCAGGCGCGATCGGGCGTAGCGCTCCTGCGCGATGACGTCGGCGGCCGCGCGACGTTCTTTGTCGATTCGGCCAGCACGCTCGACGTCGACAAAATGGAGAATGGCGCCTCGATGCCCGGGAATTTCATCGCGCGCGTCGATCGCTTGGTCGAGTTCCGCGCGCCTCTCGGCCCGGCCACGAAATATTTCCTGAAAAAGCTGCGCACCGCCTACATCGTCGAGTCCGTCGCGGTCGCCGAACAGATGGCGCAGGACAACCCGCACAGCTATTTTCTGACGCCCGACGGCACTTGCTATCATGGCCGCACCGTTTCCGGCGGACGCAAGAGCGAGGCCGGCCCGCTCGCGCTCAAGCGTGAGTTGCGTCAGCGGGAATCAGAAACGGCGCGACTGGAACAGATCGTCGCGGATCAACAGGCGAATCTCACGCGCATCGAGGAAGAAACCGCCGCGGGCGAGCTGGCGCTTGTGACCGCCGCCGCGCAGCAGATCGAAGCCGAAAAATCCCTGGTCGCCGCCGCGCACCAGCGCGACGAAGCCCGCCGCGAGTTCCTGCGCGTCGATTTGCAACTGGATGGCGAGCGTACCGAAATCGCCCGCCTGCATGCCGACGCCGAATCCGCCCGCGCCCGCGCCGCGCAGGCCCGCACGGAACATGCCGAAGCCGTTCGTTCGCGCGCTGCCGCCGAAACCGAAGCCACCGAGGCCACCGAGAAACTCGCCGACCTCCGACGCGATTTCCAGCAGCTGCAGGAGCGCGTGGTCGCCCGTCGCGAAGAGCTCGCCACCATGACCGAGCGCTTGGCCAGCGCAGAAGGCCTCGAGCAGAGCCTGTCTGCCGAGATCGCGCAGGCGGGCGAGCGCGCCGAATCGCTCCGCCGACAGCACACTGCGCTCGTGGGGGAAAAATCCGAAATCGAATCATCCTGTGAACAGCTCGCTCTGCAAGCCGAGGAGCTCCGTTGCGAAAAATCGCGCCTCGAGGAGCGCAAAGCCTCGCTCGAAACCGAATGGATTGAGGCCCGCTCGCGCACCGGGCAGCTCGAAGAAACGCTGCGCGCGCGCCGCACTTCGCTCGACGAGCTTCGCGCCGACCGCGGCCAGCGCCAGATCGAAAAAGCCCGCAACGATGCCGACCGCGACTACCTCCGCCAAAGCTGCGTCGCCGAGCTCAACGCGCAGCCCGAGGAATTGATCGCCCAGGAGTCGCAGTTACTGGTCGGTGAAGATCTGGTCGCCGCTGAAACGAGTTACAACGAAATGAAAGCGCGCATCGAGGCCATGGGCCCGGTCAACATGATGGCGCTTGAAGAATTCCAGGAATGCGAGCAGCGCGAAAAATTCCTGCGGCGCGAGTGCGACGACCTCGTGCAGTCGATCCAGAACACGCAGCTCACCATTCACGAGCTCGACGAAGTCTCGCGCACGAAATTTGAAGACGCGTTCACCTTCATCAACGCGCAGTTCGCCGTCGCGTTCCAGTCCCTGTTCGGCGGCGGCCACGGCGAGATGCGCCTCAGCGAACCCGATAGCTCCGGCGATTCCGGCATCGACATCGTGGCGCAGCCGCCGGGCAAGCGCCTGCAAAACATTCTGCTTCTCTCCGGCGGCGAAAAGGCTCTCACGGCGCTTGCGCTACTGATCGCCGTCTTCCGCTACGCTCCCAGCCCGTTCTGCATTCTCGACGAAGTGGACGCGCCGCTCGACGAAGCCAACGTCGGTCGCTTCAATCGCATGCTCGCCGAAATGTGCGGCCAGACCCAGTTCATCGTCGTCACCCACAACCGCAAGACGATGGAAATGGGCTCGGTCCTCTACGGCGTCACCATGCAGGAACCCGGCGTTTCCAAACTCGTCAGCGTCAAATGGGAAGAGGACGCAGCCACGGGCGCTCCTGAAGCGGCCGCGACCGCGAGCAACGCCGCCTAGTCCTGAGGGCCTCGATCCCATCCGCCGTTGTGTCGCGGCCGTCGCCGGGACCCAAATCCATCGCTAGAAACGGTCTTTAGCGAAGCTCTCGTGACCTTATAATTCAGCCATGCTCGCACTCGTCCTCCTTCCCGGCATGGACGGCACGGGCATCTTCTTCGAGGATTTTGCGGCCGTCGCGCAGCCGGAATTCGACCCCATCATCGTCCGCTATCCCGACGATCCATCTCGCCTCTACGCCGGACTCGAACCAGTCGCCCGGGCCGCCCTTCCCCGCGATCAGCCATTTCTAATCCTGGGCGAATCTTTTTCCGGACCGGTCGCGATTTCCATCGCCGCCTCCCACCCGCCCGGCCTCGCCGGACTGATTCTCTGCGTCACCTTCGCGCGCAATCCGCACCGCTTGTTGCCGCTTACGACCGCGATTCTGAAGCCGTTTCCTCCCCTACGCCTTCCGTCTTTCATTCAGCACAGAAACCTATTCGGCAAATACGACTCGCCGCGGTTGCGCGCCAAGCTCCGTGGAGTCCGTGCCGTCGTTTCCCAGAAAACCCTGAAGGCTCGGCTGGAAGCCGTAGCTTCCGTCGACGTGTCCGAGCAACTCCGATGTGTTACCGTCCCCACACTGGATCTCCGCGCGACGGATGATCGCGTGGTATCGCGTGCATCGGGCGATCACATTCGAAAAGTTCTGCCGCACGTCGAGATCGCGGAACTCGACGCGCCGCATCTGATGTTGCAGACCGTGCCGCATGAATCGTTGGCCGCCGTCCGGCATTTCGTCGTCAACAAAATAAAACTTTGAATTGAAATAGGTTTTCTTACCGATTGACAACGCTTTGCCCTGCGCTAGAATACCCGCCACTCTGAACTGAGGATTCAAAGCTCGTGGCTTCTTCTCAAATGCGCGCGGTTATTTCGCAAACAGAATTTCCTAAGCTCAAACTTCTTGGGCGCGGCAAGGTCCGCGACATCTACGATCTGGGCGACCGCCTGCTCATCGTCGCCACCGACCGCCTTTCGGCGTTCGACGTCGTTCTGCCGACGCCGATTCCGGACAAGGGCCGCGTCCTGACGCAGCTTTCGCTTTTCTGGTTCAGCAAATTGAGCGCAGTCGTCCCGCATCACGTGCTCGAGGCGAACAATTTCACCGGCGAACTCGCGCCCTACGCTGACAGTCTGGCGGGCCGAGCCATGCTCGTCCGCCGCACCGATCCGTTCCCGATCGAATGCGTCGTTCGCGGCTATATTTCCGGGTCGGGATGGAAGGATTATCAGAAGACCGGCGCGATCTGCGGCATCCCGCTGCCGAAAGGCCTGCGCGAGTCCGACAAGCTTCCCGAACCGATCTTCACGCCCTCGACAAAAGCAACCACCGGGCACGACGAAAACATTCCCTTCGACGAGGCGGCCAAGCGCGTCGGCCTCCCGCTCGCCGAGCGCCTGCGCGACACGAGCCTGTCGCTGTATGAGCGCGCTGCCGAGCACGCGGCGGCCCGCGGTATCATCATCGCCGACACGAAATTCGAATTCGGCATGCGCGGTGACGAACTGATATGGATCGACGAAGCGCTCACGCCGGATTCCTCGCGCTTCTGGCCCGCCGATCAGTACGAACCGGGCAAAGCGCAGCCTTCGTTCGACAAGCAGTTCGTGCGCGACTACTTGGAACGCATCGGTTGGAACAAACAACCTCCGGCCCCGGCGCTTCCGCCGGACGTCGTCTCAGGAACGCAGCAGAAATACCGTGATGCCTATCAGCGCATCACCGGCCACGCACTCGACTGACTCGGTGAAGCTTCACCGGAAGCTTCATTTCGGAGCATGCACACGTGAAAGAGCAACTGGATTCTTTGGTCGGAATGATGGTCGAGCGGGGCATTCTGCTCGATGAAGCCATGACTGAGTTCGAGAAAAAATTCATCCGCCGCGTTCTGGAACATTCCCGCGGAAACCAGTGCCGCGCCGCCAAAACGCTCGGCATCCATCGCAACACGCTGAGCCGCAAAATCACGCAATATCACCTCGATCACCCGCTCCGCCGCCGCTGAATCGCGCGATGGATCGAAATCCTGGGCGCAAAATAACAAGGCCGGCCCGTTTCCGGACCGGCCTGTGAATTTCCCCTTGCCCTGGTATTACTGCTTCGGCGCTGCTTTTCGCGGAGGATGCTTCGCGGTACTGCCTTTTTCGGGAATTGTTGACGGATCCACCTTCACCGAATCCCAGTGCAGCATGAATGGCGTCGGATCGTAGCTCACGAGAGTTCCTGAAAATCGAATCTCGTCCTCTTTCTGGACGCGCACGACATCGGGCTGCGGCGTGATCTGCCCCGCCGTCCCCGCCGGAGGAGCGGCGGTCCAGACCTTCACATTCATGTTGGCAGTGGTCGCCGCAGCGATTTCATCCGAGCTCGCGCTCGTGAACGTCATGATGTCCACAAAATTGTCGGACTTGTTCACGTCGATAATTTTGCCGATCACTTCAGGAAACTCCGCGCCGCAGATCGCCAGCCAGGTGAGCTTGGCCTTGTCGCCGCCGCCGCTCAGATCGCTGATCACCGTGATGATCGTGCTCGATTGCGCCACCTTCTGAATGTCCGCCGCACTTGGAATCGACCACGTCGCAGGACGATCTGGCGCATTGGCCGCCAGTTGCAGCAGCTCGTTCAGCTGCGCGTCGATCAGCGAATCGCAGTTCGGCTGCTGATAATTCACGATGGTCTTGCGAAGATAGTCTTTGACCTTGTCCGCATCCTGAATCTTCAGGTCGACCGCCCGCGCCAGTGCCCAGAATCCGTCGAGCGATTGCGGCGGAGTCGACTGAAGGTACGCCAATCCCAGGTGATAGCTCGCCACCGGGTCGTTCGGGTTCAGCGCCAACTGCGCCTTAAACGCTTCGATCGCCGCCGAATAGTCCTTCAACAGGTTGTCCGCCAACCCGGCTGCGCCCTCCAGGGCCGACTCCAGCGCCTTGATCTTGTCGTCGCTTAATTGCGGATTCGCCTTCTTCACATCGGGCAGCAGCTTCACGCCCAGCAGCGCCGCGTCGCGCTCCTTCGTTTCCTGATCGTGCGCGTCGGACCCTTTCGTGAGCTCCGCCTGATCCTGCGTGAACAGCTGCACGCGCGCCTGCACGGCCGTCGCGCGAGTGGGCGCATCGGCCTTGTCGCCCAGTGCGATCACCTTGTCCGTATATTCAATGGCCTTCGCATAGTTCTTGAGCTTGTAATAGGCCTGGTAATACAGCTGATAAATGTATTCGAGCAGCGTCGAATTCGGATATTGGGCCACGAACGCGTCCAGCAATTTCAGTTGCGCCGTCGGATCCTTTTCCGCCTGTGCGGCCTGCAGCGCGTTGTATTCCGGCAACGTGTACGAGGGCGCCTGGTTCGCTGGAGCCGCCTGCCCTGCCGTGGGACACGGGCTGAAAGACGCCAGGAAAAGCGCGGCGAAAATAATTGCCAGTCCGCTAAGATGCCTTCGCATGATCACGTTCCTGCCTCCTGGATGGCCTGACTTTGGCTGGTCGTTCGGATTCGCCAAATGCGATTCCTGCGGGACTACCGCGCAAGATACAGAAATCCCCGGGATTATAGGGAAAGCG
>Ga0210391_10000409_pt1 | contig 47049 bp, 37 predicted proteins | sample IncBWC12OmetaG_FD_160573 | JGI IMG/M metagenome (GOLD analysis project Ga0210391, IMG submission 160573) | Forest soil microbial communities from Barre Woods Harvard Forest LTER site, Petersham, Massachusetts, United States - Inc-BW-C-12-O ...
TCAATGTGGACGGCCGGGCGATACACGGTGGTTGCACCTGCCGCCAGGTAACCAATGTAGGTGACGTAGACATCCAATGTGGCATCGGTGCCGTTCGGCAGAGGCGGCCTGGACAGAAATTTGCTGCCCTCGCTTTCCGGGCGCGCGCCGTCCGCGGTAATGACCTCGAACCCCTCCGAGCGCAGCGCATTGGCGATGTGGACCGGGAGGTAGGTCCGGTAGTCAAGATTGCCGATCTGGAGCTCCCCGGTGAGTTCGTTCGCGGCATTCGCGGCGCGAGTCGCCTCAACGATGCCTCCAATCAGGCCAAAATTGTTGCCCACGGCATTGAGAATAATGACCGAGGGCTTCTGCGGCATGCCAACCGGTGCCAAGGCAATGGCATGCAGATCAGCATTCGCGGATTTGTTGAACTCCTGTGTCGGAAAGGTCGAGCAGGCCACTACCAGGCATGTCAGACAAATGATGGCCAGGGCACGGGCTGCCCGATTCAGACTCTGGTGCATTCTTCTTCCTTTTGATTACCAGACGCAGCAACGATCGAAACTGACAGTTTGTAAGGTAATGGTAATGATTCCGTAGGGGTTTTGAAAGGTGAGGGGCACTCCACGATGCTGCGGTACAACAGGCCGCAGCAGCCTGCCCATGCCATGGCGTGACTGCCGCAATTGACGCCCAAGCGAGTGCGTCTATGCTTGCATGCGCTCGGGCGGCCAACTGCCGCCACACGCATTCACTCAACTGGGAGGCACCATGAAGAAGCTTGCTGTCGCTGGGCTGATTGCCGTTGCACTCATTGCCGGCGCTGTGACCAATGCGGACCCGCCGGTTCGGGACATCAGCGCCGCACGTCATCCCAATCTCGCCGCGGCCCAACGTTTGGCGCATCAGGCCTGGGAGAGAATCTCCGCCGCACAGGCCGCCAATGAATTTGATCTGGGCGGCCACGCCCAAAAGGCCAAGGATCTGCTCGACCAGGTCAATATCGAGCTGAAGGCCGCGGCCGAGGCAGCGAACCACAAGTAACGCTTCGGCCAGGGCGGGCGCCGGCCGTTGCCGGGGCCCGCCCGGTGCGGACGCTCGCGGTTGCGGCCACCGGCCTCACACCACCTTGCTCTGGTCTCCCGGGATCTCGAATCTGATGAACGAGGAGATGACGTATTTATCCTCGGATCTGGGAATCTCTCCGCAATGCAGATGAGTCCAGAAAGTCGGGAAGAACACCGCATCTCCAGCCACCGGGCTTATTTTCAGCTGCTGCCGGTGGAAACTGGTCTCGCCGCCCTCAACGACAGAGTTGAGATATACGATGACGGCCAGCTGCCGATCCCAGCCGCCGGGTCCAAGCGCATCGAAGTGCCACTTGAACTGCCCTTCATTTTTCTTGTAATGCTGGATCTTGTAGCCCGTACACCGCAGTGGCGCGACCTGCAATGAGGGGAACTGCGCGGCGATGCTCAAAATGACAGTGGTGACGGCCGAATGCAGTTCGGCGAACGCCGCGGTCCAGATACCCTCCGTTCCGACGTCCAGGTCGGTACTGACTTTCACCTCAGATTCCAGCTGACGCCCGCCTGCGGGACTGGCGGTAAAGCCCGCGTGCTTGCGCGGATCAGCCTCGTAGAGGTCGATGAAGGTGCGGCACAGCGGCCGGGAAATCAGCGCCTTCACATAGAAAATACACTCATCGCGGGCGAATATTTCCATACCGGTAGTGTGCCGAGATTCGCGGCGAGTTCAACATGCGGGAAATGCAGCGGGGCGCGGATTGCTCCGCGCCCCGCCACCAAGACCGCGGTCGGCAAACTAATACAGTTCCAGTGCGTTCAGCAGGTTGGCGACGTTGGGAACACCGACGCCGGTTGCCTGATCGTAGCCCGGCCCCGCCTGCCAGTACCAGTTGTCCCCGGCGCGAATGTCACGCAAGGGCGCAAATGGTCCCGCATAGGCGAACGGGCCCGCATTCATCAGCGCGTACAGCGTCAGGTTGAGCAGTCCAACGCGATGATGCAGTGCCTGATTGAACAGCGAGGTCATGCCATTGAATTGAGGGGCTGCAAAACTCGTTCCGCCGATGAAGTCATCCACTTCCAGCGTGCTGCCCGGGGCGCTCGAGGTGTACCAGATCACATAGCCCGTGTCCGGATCCGAATTCACGGAGAGGTCGGGCACATTGCGTCCGGCAAAGCCCCCCGGCAGTGCGACCGGCAGAAATAATCCATACTCCGGATACGAAGCACCGACCAGGGTCTGGCCGAAGGGCGTCCGGGCCATGCCCGGGACAAGCTGCTGATACCACGGAATCGGCACATAACTGCTGACCCCACCGCCACCGCCGGCGGGGAAGATTCCGCAGCTCACCGGATCCAGACCGAGCTGGTTGCACAGCGGCACCAGGTAGTCCCAGCCCCAGGCGCGCTCGGTCGCGACCGTAACGGTGAAGGTGCTGCCGTCGGCCAGCAGGAATTCCTGCGGTCCCGGCAGGGTCGTACCACCCGCTGCGGTGATATAGGTCTGCGCCGCTGGATCGTCTACCGACAGTACCTTGTTATATTGCGGCAGGACGAACAGGCCCAGCGCCGGGTCGTTCGCGTCATAGGCCCCCGCATCTCCCGCGGAGCAGAAAAAGCTCTGACCCTGCAGGGCGGCCTGTACCAGGACATCGTTGAGCGCTCTGAGATAGGTGGAATTGCGGTGCGTGACCGGGTCGGTCACATCATCCACGGGTACGATGTCGAGCCATTCCCATGCGCCCCAACTGACGGAAACGGTGTCGGCCACATCCTGATCGACGGCTTTGGCAAAATTGTCGATCGCGCCCTGCTCGGTATTGGGCGCCTGATAGACGACGACAGTGGCTCCCGACGCGATGCCGCCGGACTGCTCCACATCAAGGGTTGTTTCCTCCGATCCCGAGGCGTCGCTGGGCGGTCCCGAGCCACCGTCGACGAACACCTGACGGATCCGATTTGCGGAGTTGTTCAAGCCCAGCGAGTGCCAATAGGCGAGGGCATCGCTGGGCGTGAACGCCGCAAAGGTGACGATGCCAATGGTCTGGCCGTGCCCGTTAATCCCGCGGGCATACAAGGGATCCGCGTTGTAGTACTGCGCAAAGTCAACGACGGTCCACTCTCCCGGCGGGTCAGTGGTGTTCGGTATTGCACCGCTACCCCCGCTCGCGGGCGCGGCGCCATGCACCGGCTTCACCTGGGCGGGAGTGGCGATGTTCGGCCGAAACCTCGGTCGCGTGTCCAAACCGAGCAGGCCTTCCACGGACCCAATGATCGCGGCGTCCACGGTCGCGGTCCGGTCGGGGGCATGAAATCGCAGCGCCGGAGCGCCTGCCGTGCCGGACACCTGATAGCTGTGCAGCTGGACGGCAAATTCCTTTTCAACCGCTGCGACACTTCCGGTGATCTGCAACTGAGCCGTTGCAGAACGCGTCACCGTGAAGCCACTGCTCTGGAAGTGACTCGTGACCTGGGCAATCGTGGCGTCGGTGGGCCCGAACTGGGTGGCGAACTGCTGGGGGGTCAGAAACTGCTCGTACTGCGCACTGCGCGGATTGTGAATGGCCTGCAGCAGCGACTCCATCTGGCCCGTATTGCGCAGCTTCAGTGCAATCGTAAGGGTAATGGAGGCGCCGGGTTCGGTGGCAGCGGTGGTTCCAAGATCCGCCGCATTGAGCGCGGCGGGACGCGGGGTGACGGCGGCGACAGCATGACCCAGCACGAACGCGGAGCACGCTGCGACGATCAGACGTTGATGCACACGCACGGTAATCTCCCTGAAATTGTAATGTGTTGAGACCACACGGCCGCTTGTTATCCGGCGGTTCCGTGCTTCTTTGTCGCTACGATAGCGCGTTGCTTAACACACGACTACTGGTTTTCTGCCAGCAGGGCGGTGCAGTTCACGTCCTCGGCTCGGCCGCGATCGGCGAGCATGAAGTGCGAGTCCTTGACAGGGATATGAAACAGCGGGTGCCGCAGCGTCCCCTGCACCAGAACCGGCGTGCGCAATCGAAGCAGACGCAGCCCTTTGGGATTCCCGCGGATGGCCAGATCCAAGAGCTCGGAACCAAGGTGGATGTTCCCCTCACCGGTGATGAGGACCGGATCGGTATCCGCGAGCAGTTCCTGGGCGATCAGCGTGCCATCCTGCGCCTTGAATCGGGCGAGCGCGCAGCGCACCGCGACGTCCTTCTTGTCCTTGACCAGCAGCAGACCCAGGCCGCGCAGATCCACATCGGTCATTTCGGCGAATGACTTGCGCAGCGCGCCGCCACTCATCTGTGCGGTCACGGTACCCGTGGCATTGGCCGCCACCTGATGCACGGATCGTCCCGACCCCACGATCCTGATGCGTGCCTGCAGGGACCCTTCCAGGGGCGCTGCCGCGGCATCCTTCTTGAAGAGCGGTCCGAGCTGCGCAGCAGCGATCCTAAGATCCACGTTGGCGGCAGGGATCGCCTTGCTGCCATCGAGTGTCAGGTGCGCCGTGACCAACCCGCCGGACAAGGTCGCGGCAAGCGGTGCTACGGTGAGGACATCCTTGGCGATGGTGGTATCGAACGACACATTCTCAAACGCGATACGACCCAGCTCCACGCGATCTGCGTGATACTTCGCCACCGCCCCTTCGACGTGCAGCACGTTGGGACTGATCATGGCATCCGAAAGCAGCAGTGGGACTTCGGCTTCGGGCGCGCGGCCCGCGGCACGCAAGCCCAGATCCGACAGCTTCAGCACCCTGGAACGCAGATCAATGTCAAACCTGGGCCGCCCACTCGAGGAATCCGAGGCTACGCGACCGCGCACATCGCTGCTGCCGGAAGTGACGATGAGATCACTGAAGGTCGTAAGTTTATCGCGACGTTCAACCTTGCCGGAAAGGCGGTAATTTCCGGTATCGATGAGATGCACGCCGGTCAGAAAGAACAGGTCCTTCAGATCCGGTCCCGTGGCGACAAATGTGGCATCGGTGATCTGAATGACGAAGGGTTCCGGCAATACGCCGTTCCCCTCAAGGTGTGAGTCAGCAGAACTTTCGGTAAACCTGAAGCGATAAGGAACCCTGTGGCTGGCGCTGACCAGCGGATCCCCGGTGATCTGGAAGCTGGCAGCCCGGCCATTCAACTGACCGGCGCCGTCTATCCGCAATGGCTGCAGGTCCCCTGGGCCGCCCAAGTCCTGCGCGGATACCGTGCCCGCGAACTGCAGGTGTCGTTTGGCATCATCAAGGAACACGCGCGCATTGCGGATCGACACACTGCGGACAATCGATGAGTTCTTGTTGATCCTCCTTTTGGCAGGATCCCGCCACTGCCAGTTGGCGCGGCCGGCAGCATCGCGGATCAGATGCAGCGTTGCGCCCTGTACCTCGATGGCGGTGATGCCCCCCGAACGGCGCAAGGTCGGCAACCTGAGGCTCACGGAGATTCTGTCGGCCTGCACGGCGACGCCCGGTGGTGTCCACTGCGGGTTGCCGACGGTGACTTTTTCCGCGACGATCTGCGGACTGAAGGAGAACAGATGCGCCTGCAGATCGCCGTCGACCCTGATCGGACGTTCAACAAACCGATCGAAGAAGTGAATCAGCAGCGGGCGCCCGTAAGCCGTGCCGGCAATGCCGATGAGACCTGCGCCAATGAGGATCAGGGCGCCGAACGTCAGGGCCGTCCACATCAGGATCGGGCGCACCATTCGCATGTCTTTCATGGACCATTAAGGCATGAATCGGTGAGCCACATAAAGCAAGTTGCAGCGCCCGTGGCGCCGCAGACGGGGCTTGGGCCCGAACTCGGCGGATGCCGATGCCATCATATGAACGATATGGTGCGGATTTCCATGCTCTGACGCGGCGGGGCGTCCGCGGGCGCTTCCGGATCGTCGATGGCCGTGTGGCCGGTCCACTGCGGATGGCTGCAATCCGAGTCGTACAGCTTGAAGGCGAACAGTTCTTCGGGCTGCATGCGCGAGGCGTAGTACCAGCGGTGGTTGGGGCTGTAGCTGAGGTTGTAGCCGAATAGTGGCGGCCGATTCGGGTCATCCAGCCCACCCCGAATTTCGCTGTCGTGCAGATCACCCGATTGCACCGTGGAGGCGTCGCACAAAGCCAGTGGTGTGCGATAAACGGGGGTGATGGGGCGCCACAGGTTCATCAGCACCACGCGCCTGCTCAGCCAGTAATCCGCCTGGTCTCCCAAAATGGGTCGAGCGAACTCTTCGATGGTGCGTCGGCCATAGTCCACATGGGCGCCGAAGGCCGGCAGGCGACTCTGGCTGTTGTCGGGACGGTCGCTGCGTGCCACCGGGCCAAAGGCGATGGCGTGAGCCGCGCCATTGAGCCGCTTGGCCAAGCCGATCGCCTCGGGAACCAGCACCTGTTCGATTTGCCCTGCGTCCAGGAAGTCCCGCACGGCAGTAGGCTCGCGCAGCATGGTGAAACCATGGCATTCGATGCTGGGGGCTGCGGCCAACGAGCGTAGATCCGTCACCATGACTTCGTGATCGTCGCCGGGCCAATAGGATTTGTCCCGCTCCGAAGGGTAGAAAATCGCCCGTTCGCCCTTGACGACGTAGCGAATCGTGGCTTTGATCCGGTGCGGGGCCTTGACCGCCAGCATGAAGCCTGTTCTCTTTGCGGCTGCTGATAAGAAGCATAACAGAGGGGCAGCATGAGCCTGCAGGTCGTCCGCCAGCACCTTGAGAACTCGCCCTTGCGGCCGGTCCAGGTCATCGTCATCACGCTGTGCGTCGCGATCAACATGCTCGACGGCTTCGATATTCTCGCGCTCTCGCTGATCTCTCCGACCCTGTCGCGCGAATGGCATCTCGCGCCAAAGATGCTCGGCCTGCTGTTCAGTTCCGGACTGGTGGGAACGGCGGCGGGGGGATTTCTACTGTCGCCGATCGCCGATCTGTGGGGGCGCCGCTGCGCAATCCTGATCAATCTCGCGCTCATGAGCATCGGCATGATGTTCTCCGCCAAGGCCGGATCCGTCGAGACCTTGGCGGCACTGCGCTTCTGTACCGGTCTGGGAGTGGGTGCGATGGCCGGCTGTGTCGGCACGCTGGCCTTCGAATACTGCCCGCTCAAGGTCCGTGCCCTGGGGCTGGGTCTGGTGGTCATCGGCTACACCGTGGGCACCTTGTTGGGCGGCTACGTCGCTGCGCCGCTGCTGGCCGAATTCAGCTGGCATGGAATCTTCGTGTTCGGTGCTTTGTGCTCGCTGCTGCTGCTGGTCCTGGTGTATTTCCTGCTGCCTGAGTCGCTGGATATCCTGGCCGGTCGGCGCGGTCCCAAGGCATTGGCGGCCATTAACAAGGTGCTTGCACGACTGGATGTGCCTGCTCTGCCCGAGATTCCCGTGCCGCAGGCCAAGGCCGGCACCGGCAGTCTGTTTGACCTGCTGCGCAATCCCATACTGGCGCGCACGACACTGATGGGCCTGAGCTACTTCATGTTCATGATGTCGGAATATTTCTTCCTCAACTGGAACAATCAGCTCACCACCGATGCCGGCTTCAGCGACGCGGACGGTATCTTCATCACGCGGCTCACCAGCCTGGGTGGCCTGGCGGGCGGGGTGGTTGTAGGCCTGCTCGCGGTTCGGGTGCCGATACGTCCGGTTGGGACGCTGGCGCTGCTGGCATTGGGCTTCGGCCTCGTCGGGTTCGGGGCCGCAGCGGCCAACCTGCCGCTGGCGCAGGCGGCCGCCGCCGTCATTGGCTTCGGAATCTTCGGCGCAGCGGTGGCACTCTACGCCACTGGCGCCACTACCTTCCCGGCCCGCGTGCGGGCCACCGGCATGGGCGTGGTGATGAGCGCCGGCCGGGTCGGTTCGATTTTCGGTCCCTACACCGCAGGTGTGCTGCTGGGCGCGCAGCTGAGTCGGTTCAGCGTGTGCGCCATCCTCGCGATCCCGGTGCTGCTTGCCATCGTGGCGCTGGTGAAGGTGCCTCTCACGCAGGTGGAAGGCACCGGCATCAATTCCCTGAACGGGGCGGCTAGAAGGTCGCCTTGACGCCCACCCTCCAGGTCATGCCATATGTGTCGAAGTAAACCGGGTTGGTCGGATATCCGTTGCCACCCGGCGCGACCGGCGGGTCCCGATTCAGCAGATTGTCGATGGTCGCGAACACGGTGAAATGTGAACCGATGTTGTAGGACCCCGACAGGTTCAGGTAGGTGGCCGATGGGACTGAATTATTGTTGATGCTGTTCACGTTGGTCGTTGCATAACCCGGCTCGCCCGGTGCGACCGGCATACCTCCGACACCGTCTACCGTCTCGAACGTGCCCGGTCCGATCCATCTGACCTGCAGCGTCCCGGTGAAAGGCCCATTCGCATAGGTCGCGAAGAAATTGGACTGCCAGCGCGGTGAGGTGTTGAATCCGCCGAAAGCCCCGGTCGGACCGGACTGACCTGCGTAATTCACTGGCGCGGCACCCAGACCTGCGTCAATGGTCATGTTGTAAAGCAGCGACGTCAGAAGTCGGAAATTGAGGCTGCCGTTCAGATGACCGTTGAGCTCGGCCAGCGGCAGCAGGTAGCTGGACTCGAAGTCCACGCCCCGTGTCTCGTAATCACCCAGGTTTACGGCCGTGTTGTTGATGGTGGTGATGGTGCTGAAGTTGCCGGGCGTGCCGAAGGTAATGCGATCGCAGAACGCCTGGTTGCCTGCGTAGCAAAGGTTCACGATGTTCTGTACGCCCAGGCCAAACGGCGGACCCGTAATCGGGTCATGCAGATCGATCCGGTACCAGTCTGCAGAGAACTGGAACCGCTCCAGGGGTCCCGACTTCGGTGCAATGACGAATCCGACTGTCGTGGTATCGGCTTTTTCCGGCTCGAGGTTGATGTTGCCGCCCGTCAGTGCCGTCACGATCTGAGTTACACCATTGGAAGGATTGGTGATGGAGCCGAAGGGGCCGCCGGCCGTCACGGCGTACGACTCGTATAGCTCGCGGAAGCCCGCGGCGCGGACATCGAGCGAGCGGGTGCCACGCAACCGGAACCAGTCAGTCAAATCCCAGATTGAGCTGAACTTCCAGCTTTCGATGTCATGGGTTCTTTCCTGGCCGTCGGTTGCGGAGCCGGTGGTGAGGTCCTCGTTCTCGTTGCGGGTTTCGCGGATCGCACCGTCGAACTCCAGGTACTTGGCGAGCGGCAGATCCTTGAGCACCGGTATGTTGACCTCTGCGTTGCCTTCCAACACGGAAATCAGTCCCGAGTAGTCCAGACCGTAGCTCAGGAAGTACGCATCATAAAAGGACCCCTGATCCGCCAAGTCGTGTGACACCTCGGCCGAATCCCGGCGCCCTTCCAGGCCGAATCCGGCCTCCACCGGTCCGGCGCCGAAACCACTGAACAGGTCGCCGTGAACGTTGCCCGAAATCACGTCCTCCGTGAGCGTGGAATACTCCTGCAGGGTGCGCAGGGCATAGGCCAAAGCCGCTGGGCTGGCATTGTTGGCACCGAACAGGTTCAGCGGCACGCAGCCGGCTGCCGCCGGGTTGTAGTTGGGTCCGGGCAGCGTCGCCGCGCAAACGATCTGGCCCGTGGCTGGATTGGTGACGGCATCCAACGCGAATGCCAGAAAGGTGTCGACGGTGCTGTTGTACAGGTGCTGGTTGTTCTGGTTGACGCCGTACTCGAAGTACGTATCCCAGCTCCAGGTCGAGGATATCGTGCCCTTCAGGCCGCCCGTGATGCGTACCGTGTCGTTGTTGGTGGCGTTGCGGGCCGGATCGATGCCGTCAATGTCATAGCCCAGCAGTGCTCCGCCGGGCGGCAGTGCATTGGCTCCGCCCGGCTGGAATTGGGCGGGCAGATAGGCGTTGTTGGGCGCGATGACAGCCCCGGGAATAAGGGGCACATAGACGCCATTGGCCACCTCGAGGGATTGGGCACCAAATGCGCCATTGGCAACGGGGTTGATCGCCTCACTGCGCGCGTAGGAGACCTGCAGGAAGGAGCTGACGCTATCGGTGATCTTGAAATCGAGGTCCGCCAGGCCCGTGTAGCGCTTGACCGCCGGCCGCAGCGTGGTGGCGTCATAGGCGCCCACACCCGCGGCACCGGCGGCCTGATTGTCCCCGAAGGGGCCTGCCCCATCGGCGTAGTTGCCGGGATTGAAGGGTGTGGCGGCAGTGCCTGCGGCATTGAAGTTGTACTGCGGGCCCGTCGGAATGCACACCCCGGGCACCGGGACATTGCAGGGCGTCAGAACACCGGTCCGGCTCTGGTTGGCGAGCGTGCCATTGGGCCCGATGATGTAATGCGGTAGTGCGGGATTATCAATGTTCGTGAACAGGGCCTCTTGTGATGCGCACCAGGGGCGCACTTCCGAGCAGATGCCGATGGCCTCGGAATTCTGGTACTCGGCGCCGATGATGAAGTGGGCGCGGTCATCCATCAGGCCTTTGCCATATCCCAACGAAAAATGGGAACTGCCGCCATCGCCGTACTTGGTCTGGCCATAGTCGCCCTGAAACTTGAAGCCTTCGAGTTTCTTGTCGAGAATGATGTTGACCACGCCGGCCACGGCGTCAGACCCGTAAATGGCGGACGCGCCACCGGTCACCACCTCGGTCCTCGCCACCAGCATTGAGGGGATCATGGTCACATCAACGCCGCCGCCGGTCGCCTGCGGCACCACTCGTTCCGTGTCGACGAGCGTGAGGGTGCGTGTTCCGAAGAAGGGATTCAGGCCGCGCAGGTTTGCCAGCTGCGCGCCGACGTTGAAGTTACCCAGTCCGACATTGGCGGCGGAGAAGAAGTTTGAGTTCTGGGGCAGTTCCGCCAGCACATCGCCCACATTGACGAGCCCAAGGTTGCTGATGTCCTTGGCATCCAGCACCGTGACCGGATTGGGCGTCGTGAAGGTCGAGCGCGCGAGGCGCGAACCTGTGACCACGACCTCCTGCAGCGAATTGTCCTTCGACGTGTCCGGCTGGGACGCATCCTGTGCTGCCGCGAGATGGGGCATGCTCAGCGCCGCAGCCAGTGCAACAGTACGCAGGCATGCCTGCAACAATCCTCTCAGACCCAAACCGCAAGACTTGGACCGATAAGCAGCCATGTTGCCCCTCCCGGATTCGTATTCGTCTAATTAGTCGATCGTCTTCTTATATTTAATCAACGCGGACCTGCGACCTAGCATAGTCGCAGTGTAACAATATCCGCAAGGGTAGCCGATTGGCGCGCCCCGCCACGGTGGTTGATTTCTCAATCCACCCAGTGGTCATGTCGCGCGTTCGAAAGTTAGCGCTCACTTTCGCGCGCGCTGCGGATCGCCGCGCAGATCCCGGGGGATGTGATGACCTGGTCGCTCATGATGTACAGCGCGCACCGGCCGGCCGCGCACCACGGCGCCGGTGTCGTTCAAGTGGTGAAATCTGCAAATCTTCCGGCGTGCGAGACCGCGCGCGGTGGCGGCAGTGCCGCTGATGGTGTCGTGACGGTCCGTAAGAGTGATAACAAAGACGTGCAGGGTTTCATCGCCGCGATGAACGGTCAGGAATCAAAAGTCGAAAAGCTCGGCGATGGTACGGATGTCGCGCCGCTGCGCTCAGCAGAGCGCAAATTCGACCAGCGCCGCGGCATGGATCTGGGCCGTGTCATAGGTGGGCAATGGCAGAGGGCCGGCCGCCAGCAGCATCCCCAGTTCCGTGCACCCCAAAATGACGCAGTCGGCTCCCCGTGACTTGGCGTCGGCGGCGAGTCGCTGCAGCGCTTCAACGCCAGCCGTTGACACGACGCCCTTGCACAGTTCCTCGTAGATGATGTCGTGAAGCACGATTCGATCCGCGAGTGCGGGAATCAAGGGCGTCAATTGCTTCGCTTCGAGGCGCTCGACAAAGAATCGATCCTCCATGGTGAAGCGCGTGGCCAGCAGCAATGGCCGAAGTCTCTGATCAGAGTGCAGCTTCGCGTTCAGCGGATCAACGATATGCAGCAAGGGCACGCAGATGGCCGCCGCCACCTGGGGTGCGCATTTGTGCATGGTGTTGGCCGCGAGCGCGATGACGTCGGCGCCCGCGCGCTGCAAACGCAGCGCCTCCTGTGCCAGCCATTCACCGGCCTCGTGCCAGCGGCCCTCGTTTTGCATGCCGGCGATGCGTGCCATGTCGAGCGAGGAGAGCAGGATCTGCGCCGAGTGCAGTCCACCCAGCGCCTTCTGAACTCCGCGGTTGAGGAGTTCGTAATAGATGCGGGTACTCTCCCAACTCATCCCGCCGATCAGCCCGATGGTTTTCATGGGAGCAGTAATCGCGCGCTGCAACTCCTGGTGCGGGGTTACTTCGGGATTTCCTTGGCCGCTGCCGCGGCCTTCTTGGCGTGATAGCGCGCCTTGGCCCGGTGTTCCTTGGCTTTGGCTTTCGCGATGCTCTTGGCAGGCTCGGATGACACGGCAGCCTTGGCTTCATCGCCCACTTCCTGGGCCTTCTCTGAAGTGGCTTTTGCTCCTTCCTTCAGGGTCGTACCCACCTGGGCGTGGGCACCCATGGCAATCGCCAGCGCCGCAATCACGAATAAGTGCCGCTTCATGGTGCGTACCATCATAGCGATTTAGTGAGGCCGCTGCAGCCAGGCATCAATCTGCGGCAGCTGCTCGACCCGCACCCTGATGTGGTCGGTGATCATGGCCTCGATGGCCTCGGCCGGGCGACGGTCGGCGGCGGGGACATGTGCCTGAATGTAGGCCATGAGCCGCTCGCGCGCCGCGGGATCCGCCGACGTCGCGAGCAGCCGCGCGGCAAACAGGTCGCGTGACCCAGGTTCGACCCAGTCGTTGACCTGGTCGCGGTGCAGGACCGCAAAATCAAAGGCCAGCTCCGGATGGGTTTCGGCCACTGCGTTGAGGATGAGCGGCCTGTCGGTGGGATCGATCTCCTCAGTCAGCGTGAGCTGCAGCGCCTGCTGAGCCAGCCCGGCATCGCGCGCCGCAGCCAGCAGTTCGTAGAAGGTATCCTTGTCGCGGGCATCGCGGGCGGTGAGTGCCAGCTGGTGGATCTGGGCCCACACCATCGGGTCCGCATGCGCTGCGACCACGGCCAAAACCGCATCCTCCAGGTCGGTGTGTGCTCGGTCCGACTGGCGCAGATAGTCGGCGAACCCCTCGCGGGCGTGGTTCGTGACCGCCGCATCGTCCAGCTCGCCGAGCGCCAGGACCAGGCTCACACGCAGCGGTTCGACATCGGCATTCTCCCCGGCGAGCGGATTCCAGCCCAGGTCCGCAAACATGCGGCCCAGCAGTCCGCGCGCATAGGCCTTGAAAGCCGACTCGCCGGCAAGACCTTGGTAGGAGCGTGCGATGGCGGTGAGAATATCCACCACCTGGCTGCGCACCTGTGGCCGCACCGACGAATCAACCCGTCCAACAAGCTGCAGGACATCCGGTAGCGGCTCGTAGCCGGCCATGCCCAGTGCCCTGGCATCCAGCAGCGTGCCGAGCTGGTCCACCGGCGGCAGCGAACCGAAGCGCGCCGACAGCGGCCCGATCAGATCCGGGCCGTACAATGTACGGAAATACCCGGCCTGTCCGGCGTTCACCACGGCCCCGGCAGAGCCAAGACCTGGCGGATCAGCCGGCGCATCGGCGCTGACCAGACCCTGCCATGTGACCCCTTCACGGGTACGCACCACCACCGGCACATGCCACTGGGCCGGCGTGCCTGAGGCATCCGTGGCAAACCGCCCCTGTTCCAGATGCAGGGCGGCGGCGGCCGAGACGCGAATCAGCGGCACGCCTGGCTGCAGCGTGAATTCATGGGCGATGCCCGAAACGGGCACCCCGGCTGCCCGGTCCAGCTCCTGCCACAGATCCTCGGTCACCGCGTTGCGGTAGGCATGTGCCCGAAGGTAGCGTCGGACGCCGCTCCGGAACGCGTCCTCACCCATGTACTGCTCGAGCATGCGAACGACGAACATGCCCTTGGCGTAGGTGATGGAGTCGAAGGCATTGTCGGCCTGCACCACATCCGCGATCGGGGTGATGACAGGGTGAGTGCCGCTGCGGGAGTCCTGCTGCAACGCCTCCTCACGCTCCACCAGACCCAGCAGCCACGCGTCCCATTCGGGATGGAAGTGATCGGTAGCCTTGTACTGCATCCACTCTGCGAAGCCTTCGTTCAGCCACAGGTCGTTCCACCAGTCCATGGTGACCAGGTCTCCCACCCATTGATGCGCCATTTCATGCGCGATGTAGCTGTAGGTCCTGACCGCGTCCGCCGGGGTCGCGAGCTTGGGATCGAGGAGAAAGTAGCGATCGAACCCGAAAATCGCCCCCCAGTTCTCCATGGCCCCGAATTCCTGGCTGTGTCCGGGTCCGGCCACCACATCGAGCTTGGGCAGCGGATAGCGGAATCCGAAATAGTCCTCGTAGTAGGGCAGGAGCTGGGCCGCCGTAGCCAGTGCGAAGCGCGCCCTGGCGGCATCGCCGCGCCTGAACACCACGCCGACCTCGATGCCGCGCACACGGCGGGTGATGCGCTCGAAATCCCCGACACCCAGGAACAACAGATAGGTCGACATTCTCGGAGTGGCCTGGAACCGGGTACGCGCCATTCCGCCGGGCAGCTTTACCATCCGCGCGGCGGGCATGTTCGAGACCACCATGTCGGCTTGCGGTGCGGTCACGGTCAGGGTGATGGTGGCCTTACGGTTCGGTTCGTCCCAGCAGGGAAAGAACTGGCGCGCGTAATAGTTCTCGAACTGGGTATACAGCGCGCGCCTGCGGCCGTGCGGGCCGGCATAGTCGACCAGGAAAAGCCCGGAGCCGCTGGCATTGATATGGCCGGTATAGTCAATCCCGAGCAAGTGATGGCCCACTGTCAGGGCGGTCGGAAAGTGCAGGGTGGCGGTTTGCAGCCTGGTATCGAAGCTGACGGCGGGCACCTCTGAGGTGCCCGAGACGGTCACGCTCGAGAAACTGAGATTGTCGGCATTCAATTGGATATCGGGCGTGGCGCGTTGAACCTCAATGGAGATCCGCACCGATGCCTTGAAGGTGGCGGCGGCAGCATCCGGCCGCACCTCGAGGTCATAGTGAGTGGCGGTGATGGTATCGGGCAGGACGATACGATCAGGTGCTGCCGGCCCGGCCAGGACCGGTGCAGCGATGACGCCCAGGATCAGCAGTAACAGTGCAACCGGGGGTCTGATCAAGCAATGCCCCCTAGGGCGTTTGCGCCTTCGCCTCCGGATTGGAGTCAGTACAGACGTATTCCTTGAGGCGCGCACCCGGCTGGCGACGGTAAGTCACGCGAGTGCTCCAGGGCTGCGTATAGTCATTCGGATCCGTGATGGTGATGAGATCCTCGAGCGTATCCGCGTCGAGCTTGCGGATCCGCTCGGCAACCTGCAGCTGGGTTGAATGTGGCAGACCCGCGGCGTCCAGTGTGGTCAGGTCATTGAAACCCTGACTTTCCACCGCGAGCGTGTCGCCGTCCCAGTGGCCGGCTGACAGACCCATCCAGTTCGGATCCATGTCCTCCAGTTTCGGCAGCGTCATGTCCAGGTAGACCATCCGCGGCATGTGATGAATCTCGTGGATGAAGGTGACCTGGGCCGGTTCCTGGAGAATCTCGATCGGATAGGCGGCGAACAGGATGCGCGGGAAGCCGTGCGGCTTGCAGGTCTGGATGGAATCGAAGTCGGGCTTGCCAGCCTTGCGGGCCTTGAGGGCGGCGCGGTACCGGGCCGCCGCGGCGCCGGTCATCGGCGGCAGTTTGCCAGCGACCGTCCTGATGCTCGAGTGGTCGCCCTGGATCAGCCACACGCCTGCGAAATTCTGTGCAGGCGGCGGTGTATAGATGGCCTGTGCGCCGGCCACGCCGGCAACTACGGCGGCGAGCAGCGCCCGCATACCCCAGAAATGGCGCATCACTTCTCCGCCGTATGGCCCGAGACCGGCATGTTGCGGTTGTTTTCTTCGCAGATGTATTCGGCGATTCTCAGATCGGGGCGCCAGGCGTAGGTGATGCGCGCATACCAGGCTTCCGTGAAATATTCCGGGTCCTCGATGCGGATCAGATTCTCAAGCGCGTGACCGCCCTCGATCTTGCGGATGCGCTCGATCACATGCAGCTGCTTGCCGTGGATCACGCCGATCTCATCGATCCAGGTGCGATCGTTCAGTCCGATGGTGTCGACGACCAGCGTATCCCCTTCCCAATGCCCGACCGAATCGCCCATGAAACTCGTGGTCAGGTCCTGCGCATGGGGCTGGTCCATGTAGATATGGCGCACGTTATGGGCCACTTCATGAACGATGACGGTCTCGCCTGTGGTCTGGATGATCTGCAGCGGATAGGGCGAGTTCATCACCCGCGGGACCCCGTGCGGCCAGCAGTAGGAGGAGGCATCGGCGATGGGCGAACCATCCTTTTCGGCCTTCACGCGCGCATCCCATGCGGCCTTGCCGCGTTCGGTGAAGGGAGGCAGGCGGCCCAGGGTGGAGTTGATCTGAGGATTGTAGAGGCGGATGAACCACACGCCCGACAGATCGCGCGCATCGCTTGAGGAGACCGGCGGACGGATCAGTGGCCCGTCGACCACGTCCGATGGCGCCGCCAGCGCCACGGCGCTCACCACAGCGCCCATACCCAGGCTAAACCACCGCAGCAGTTGTCGCATTGGTCTTCTCCTTCTGCGGACATGTTACGACATCCGCGGCTTGCTTGCGGCACCCCGCAGCGACTGGCAATCTAAAGTGATTGAACAATACCATCTACCGCTGCGGCAATTGCCTGCTCGATGCCGCCAATCGCCGCTTCAGCCGCGACGGCAAGGACGTTGTGCTGGAGCCGAAAGTATTCGCGGTTCTGCTGCAGCTCATGTCGCGACCGGGGCAGCTGTTGCGCCGCGAGCAGCTGCTGGATGCGGTGTGGGGCCACCGCTATGTCACCCCTTCGACTCTGAACCGGGTCATCGGCCTGGCGCGGCGCGCATTGCTTGACGATGCGGGCGAGCCGAACTTCATTCAGACGGTCCACGGTTCCGGATATCGGTACGTCGGGCCCCTGGAACAAAGCCAGCCGGTGGCGGAGAGCTCGCTGGCGCGCTTCGGGCCGCCCGCGACGGCTTACCTGCCCGCCCGCATCCAATCGCTGCTGGGACGCGAACAGGAGCTGGCGCAAATGCATGCGCTGCTGAGCGACGCTCGATCGCTGACCATCGTCGGTACCGGCGGCATGGGCAAAACGCAGTGTGCGCTGGCGTTCGCCCACTCCCAGGCAGGCCACTATCCGGATGGCGTGTGGTTCTTTGATCTGGCGCCCCTGGAGAGTGCCGAGGAGTGGCTGCAGGGGCTGTCAGCCGCACTGTCGATTGCCCCCGCGGACGGATCCTCGCTGTTGCCGAGGATCACCCAGGCGCTCGCCGATCGGCGCGCCTTGCTGGTGCTGGACAACTGCGATCGGTTATCGGCACAGCTGGGTTCGCAGGTAATTGAAGTGCTGCGCGGCACTCGGCAGCTGAAGATCCTGGCGACCTCGCGGCATCCGCTGAACTTCATCGGCGAGCGCCTGTTGCGCATGCCACCGCTGGGGCTGCCCGGAATCCGCCACCCGCAGGGCGAATCCGAACTGGCAGAGGTCGCGACCGCGCCGGCCGTCAGTTTGCTGCTGGCGCGCGTACGGGACGCGCAGCCTGAGTTCGCACTGCACGCGGCCAATGCGCCGGCGGTCGTGGATATCTGCGAGCGTCTTGATGGCATGCCGCTGGCGCTGGAGCTCGCCGCCGCGCGCTTCATGATGCTCTCGCCCCAACAGGTGCTCGAGAGACTGGACCAACGGTTCCGTTTTCTGGTCAGTGATTCGGCCGGCCGCGATCACCGGCACCGCAATCTGGTGGCGCTGATGGACTGGAGCTACCGGTTGCTGTCACCTCAGGAGCAGCGTTATCTCGCCTGGCTTGGCGTGTTCGTGCAGGGCTGGACCGTGGAGGCGGCGATTGATCTGGCGTCGGCCTTTGAAACCTCGCCGGAGCAGGCCGTGGACCTGCTGAGCGGGCTGGCCAACAAATCTCTGGTGACGGTCGACCAAAGCGTCAGTCCGCCGCGCTATCGGTTGCTGGAGAGCGTGCGCGAATTCGCTCTGGAGCAACTGGCGGCCTCGGGTGATGAAGGCCGCGCGCGTGACGCCCATCTTTCCTACATCGTGCGCATGGCCGCGGCGGCCCGCCAGGACATGGTGAGTGGGCGGATGCAGGAGCGCGTCGTGCTGCTCACGCGTGAGCAGGGCAATATCATCAGTGCCTGCGACCATGCCGTCACGGCGGGTGCGGATCCGGCGGCGGCCTTGCGGATCAACGGTTCCCTGGCCTTGTTTTTCAAGGCCCATGGCAACAATCTGCTTGGCAAACGGCTGGTCGAGCAGGCCCTCGCCAGGAACCCTCCGCTGCGCACCCAGGAGCGCGGGCAGGCGCTCCTGGGCCGCGGACTGATCGGATTGTTTGGGCACAAGTCGACGCCGGATGCGGCGCTGCTGGAGGCGGCCGACATTGCGCGCGAGGTCAAAGATGAATGGACGGCCGCCTATGCCAGTGGCCACTATGCGCTGTGGCTGCTGCATGCCGGCCACAGGAGCGGGATCGCGGAGTACCTGGCCATGGTCCAAAGCAGTGCCGAAGCGCTCGACGATGACATCCTGCGCGGGGTGGCCGGTTTGATACGCGGCTGGATGTATCTGGCAGAAGGCGCGACGCACAGCAGCCTCGAGGCTTTGCAGTCCGTCCGGGAACTCGGCGGCGACTTTCACCAGCACCATTTCATCGACATGTATCTGGGCTTGGGCCTGTTTCGCATCGGCAACTACGCCGCGGCAGCGGCGCAGTGGCATGCGGCCATGCGCAATGCCCTGGGACTGGGGCACCGGCGCGGTGTGGCGGGTTCCATTGAAGGCTGCGGCTACATCGCTGAAAGGATGGGCAGGGCGCAGGTCGCCTGCCGGCTGCTCAGTGCCGCCGAACAGATCCGCCGCCGCAGCGGCTCGCCTTTGTTCTGTTTCTGGATCCCGCACAACGAGGCGGCCAATCGGGAGCTGCGCACGGCCCTGGGCGCCACGGGCTACGAGGCGGCCTGCAGCGCCGGCATGCAGTGGCGCGAGGAGGACGCCACCAACGAGGCAGCCGCGCTGCTGCGGGAATTCGCGGCGATGGAACCTTAGAAAGCGCCGTCGCCGCCGTTCAGAAAGCGGTCGGCAAGGCCGGCGAGAACCGCCGCGCCGCGTGCCATGATGGTTTCATCGATCACCATCCGGTTGGAATGCAGGCCGCAGCAGCTGCGAAAATCACTGCCTGCGGCGCTCGCGCCCAAAAAGAACATGGCACCGGGGGTTTTCTCCAGAACGTACGAGAAGTCCTCGGCCCCCATGACCGGAGCGGCCAACGCATGCCAGCTTTGCTCGCCATACAGCTCGGCCACGACGCTACGTCCCAGTGCCACGGCACGCGGGTCGCAGCGGGTCACCGGGAAACCGGACTCAAACTCGACGCGGGCGCTTGCGCCATGGGCCGCGGCGATACCTTCGGCCAGCGTACGCAGGCCGACCTGGACGGCGGCGCGATTCTCCGCCGAGAGGGTGCGGATCGTGCCCAGCATGGCGGCGCTTTCCGGGATGACGTTGTCGGTGGTTCCCGCCTGGATGCGGGCGATGGTCACCACCACCGGATCGAATGCCGGCATGCGGCGCGTCACGAAGGTCTGAATCGCCGAAACGATCTCGCAGGCAATCGGAATGGGATCCAAGGCATCGTGCGGCATGGACGCATGACCGCCGCGACCGGTGATCGAGATACGAATCGTGTCCGCGGACGCGAGCAGCGGACCGTCGCGGCCGGTGAACAGACCATGCGGTGCATTGGGCATGACATGCAGCGCGAAGGATGCATTCGGGAGCGGATCGAGCAGACCGTCCTCGAGCATGTAGCGCGCGCCATGCCAGCCCTCCTCGCCGGGCTGGAACATGAACAGAACGGTCCCCGGAAGCTCCTGGCGACGCGCGCACAGCAGGCGCGCGGCTCCCACGAGCATGGCGACATGGCTGTCATGGCCACAGGCGTGCATGGCGCCGGGCTTGCGTGAGGCAAACTCAAGCCCCGTATCCTCGTGCATGGGCAGGGCGTCCATGTCCCCCCGCAACAGCACCGTGCGGCCGGCGCAACCCCCGTGCAATACGGCGACGATGCCACTGGTTGAGGGGCCCGTACGGTAGTCCAGGGGAAGTCCGCTCAGGGCCGCCATGATCTTGGCGGCAGTTTGCGGCGTCTGCAGGCCGAGCTCGGGCTCGGCATGAATGGCACGCCGCAGGCGCACCAGATCGGGGAGCAACTGCGTGGCTTCCCGCGGCCATTGCATCATGTTCGCGCTCAAACGGCAGCTCCTCCGCAGCAGAGGCGGTGACTATAGCCGCTAACAGTGGGCGTTACTAATAGGAGCCGAAATGCAGCGCAGAGTTCGCCGACCCCGCCGGCTTTCGGGTATCAGCAGGCTGCGGGCAGTCTGCTGCGGCGCTGGGACGAGCCGAGGGCTCCCAGACCAGCGAGCAGCAGTGGCAGCCCGGACGGCAGCGGCACGGGCGTCACGGAGGCCAGTTCCCAGTAGCCGCCATCGGTGATGGCGGCATGAGTCCCGTTGAGATTGAAGGTGTTGTCGGCATTGCCGATACCATTGGCGAAGGTCGCGCCCGGGGTTCCGACATTGTTCGCGATCTGGAACCCGCTACCCTGTGCCGTCGTTCCGGACAGCGTGAAGCCGTTGACCAGATAGTAGCCGCTGGGGGGTGGCGAGGGGGCGGCCGCTCCCGTGGCTGGCGTATCGGTAGCGCTGGTCTCCCAGATCGAGGTCTGAAAGCTATCGGTGGTCAGATTCGACAGATTGACGGATTGGCCATTCGCATCGGTATAGGAAAAAGCGGTGATGTCGGCCGACGTGGCGGTCCCGCTGGCATAGTAGGGCGCGAAATTCGGCGAGTTGGTCGGATTCGAACCAGTGGTCTGGGAAAACGACGCCAGGGTCAATTGCAAGGTGCCGCTGGCCGTGCTCGGCTGCCCCTGGAGCGGATTTTCGCTGGTCGGTACCCAATCAAAGGTCGCGATCACCGTGGCATGCGCCGCCATCGGCAAGGCGCCAACGAGTAAAGCTGCAGCCAATAGATGCCTCGGGCGCAGGGCGGCCTTCATCGAATTTCTCCCGACATTGAGACCCAATCCAAGCACCTGCGACGGTAGCAGGGCCGGAATCCCGGCTTGTGACAGGACTGTGAAGATTGGGTGATGCACGGTGCATTCCTGAGCACCAGGCCCTGGCTCAAGGGACTGCGGCGGCCGGAATGACGCCCGGGAAAACGAATTGCTGCAGGACCACCAGGACCACCAGCATCAGGGTGAACACGATGCTGTGGATGAAGGTGCGGGCAAAGACCACCCCTTCCTGGCCCTTCAGCTGCGTGACGGCCGCGCCGGTGGCGATGTTCTGCGGCGAGATCATCTTGCCCATGACGCCGCCCGAGGAATTGGTGGCCGCGAACAGCACCGGGTTCAGGTTCAGCTGCCGGGCCGCCACCACCTGCAGATTGCCAAACAGCGCATTGCCCGAGGTATCGCTGCCCGAGAGCGCGACGGCAATCCAGCCCAGGAAGGGCGAGAGCAGGATGAACAGATAGCGCGTCGAGGCGGCGGCCTTGCCCAAGGTGTACGCCAGGCCCGAATAGTTCATCAGATAGGCAACGGCGACGATCAGCACCACCGTGAGGACCGCCAGCCACAGCTGCCGACATGTCTGCATCAGGCAGTAGGCGAAGTCACCCACGCAGATGCGGAACAGCAAGCCGACGAAGAGGGCCGTGATCAGGATCGCGGTTCCCGTCGCCAGGGGTTGAAAGGACCAGATCGCGGCGTAGGGTTTGTCGTGATACAGGGTTATGGCGATCACATTGTGCAGCCCCGGCCAGGCGATGGCCTGCTGACCCTTGGCGGCAATGCCGAAGAAGGACCAGGCGATGACCACCGCGGTCATGATGAGCCATGGCAGCCAGCCCTGCCAGGCGGGGATGGCGGGTACCTGCAAGATGTCGGGTCGGGGCGTGTTGATCCGATAGGCCGGATCCTCCGACGGACGCCACACTCTCACGAACAGCAAAGTGGCCGCCAACGACAGCAGCGAGGACAGCACGTCAGCGAGGGTGTAGTCGAGGAAATTCGAGGCCAGGAACTGAGCCGCCGCGAAAGTGGCCCCGGCCACCAGCAGCACCGGCCACAGGCTGCGCACCGAGCGCCAACCGCCATACAGTGCGGTCACGTAGAACGGCAGAATCAGCGCCATGAAGGGCAACTGCCGCCCGACCATCGCTGCAACCGTGGTGGCCGGAAGGCCGGTCACCGAGCCCAGCACCGTGACTGGAATGCCCAGGGCGCCGAAGGCCACGGGCGCGGTGTTGAATATCAATACAAAGACCAGGGCTTCCATGGCGGGAAAGCCGGTCATGATCAGCAGCGAACTGGTGATGGCCACGGGGGCACCGAAGCCGGCGATACCCTCGAGCAGGGCGCCGAAGCAGAATCCGATGACCACCAGCATGATGCGCCGGTCATCGGGCAGATTGGTGGTCATCCACTGGCGGAAGGCCTCAAAGCGGCCCGAGCGCACCGCGATGTTGTAGAGCAGCAGACCGTTGAATACCAGCCACATCACCGGCCAGAGCGCGAAAGTCGCGCCATTCAGCATGGACTGAATGGCCGGTTCCAGGGGCATATGCCAGGGCCCGACGGCGATCAGGAAGGCAATGATCAATGCGGCCAGGGCCGCCTGCCATGCGGGGCGGCGCAGTACTCCCAGCAATACCACCAAGGCCACGATTGGCAGTACCGCGACGCAAAAGGACGCGCCCAGACTGTCGGCAATCGGAGTCAGTAGCTGGTGGAACATGCAAGGGACTCCCAGGCTTACGCCGCCCTTTCAACTGTGCAGCGTGACGAAAAATTCAGCAAGAGTTTGTCACTATTGCGTCGACTCCGGCGTTGTAGCAACACACAAGCTTCGACCAGGATCGGGCCTCACGGCCACTTGCTTCACTTGAAAACCTAAGGAGACGCTCTTGAAGATTGCACATAAACCGCTGCTGGCGGCCCTGCTGCTGGCGCTGACGCTGCCCTTTGCTGCCAACGCGGATGTTCCCGGCAAGCATCCGGCCTACCTGCATGCCCTGTCGGATCTGCGCGCCGCGCGTTGGATGCTGCAGCATCGCCCCGGGGATGCGGGCGTGAGTGGCCACGAGGACGTCGCGATCGTGGAAATCGACAAGGCGATTGGCGAAATCAAGCATGCCGCCATCGATGATGGTAAGAACATCGAGGACCATCCGACGGTGGACGTCCCCAACAATCGCCCCGGCCGGCTGCACAAGGCGCTGGAGCTGCTGCACAAGGTCCACTCGGATGTGGCGCGCGAAGAGGATGATCCGATGACGCGTGGGCTTCGTGACCGTGCCGTTGGCCATATCGACGCGGCGATCCATGCCACGGATGGAGCGCTGCGAGACGCCGAACACGGCGGCTGAGAACGGTGAGTGAGAACCAGGGGCTGCCGCAGGGCAGCCCCTTTTATTCTTGAGTTCGCGGCACGACGCGGATGATGCCCATCATGCCGTTGTCTTCATGCTCGAGCAGGTGGCAGTGGTAGACAAACGTCCCGACGCTGTCCGGATCGCGAAAATCCATGCGCACGCGCACGCTCGGGTATTGCAGCAGGCGGTCGGAGAAATAGGGGACATTGACCGTATCGCGCAGGAAGGGTTCGTTGACCGCCAGGCCGTTCCAGGCGATCAGTGCGAAGTGCAGCTGATGGATGTGGAAGGCATGCAGTTCGGCGGTGCGATTTTCGATGATCCAGTCCTCCACATCGCCCTGTTGCACCGTGATGTTCGGGGTGGCATCGGCCGGATCGAAGGCCTTGGGCGTCTGCCCGTCCACGGTGATGTAGAAGGTGGTGGCGCTGTTGGGATCCTTGGGATTCTCGAGTTTCTCGGAGAAATACAGCTTCCGCACCCGCACCGGCTGCACATCGCCGAGCCACGGGCGTGAGGGTGCAGGCAAAGGGGTGGCCTGAACCGGCAGTGTCGACTGCGGCGGGCGGGCATCCGGATCGGCGATCAGTTGCGCGAGCGCGCGGTTCGGATCGTTTTCGCCACCCTGACCCGTATCGACCGTGCGCGTGACCAAGAGCGCGGGCACGCCCCGCGGTGGTCCTGACAATACGAACTCCACACGCGCCCCGGGGGGCAACCCGATGTGATCCACCGAGGTGCTGGCCGCTGCCGAGGTGTCCCGCCAGTTCATCGGCACGCCATCGATTGCCACCAGTTCCAGCGGTTGTGGCGATTTGCCGAACAGCACCGCCAGGTTCAGATAGGTGATCGCCGAGGCATTGACCACCCGCCACAGCTCCCGCGCCTGAGGCTTGAGACGGACAATCGCCGGCGGATAGTCAGGATAGGGCACGGGAACGAAGTTGACGCTGAGATCCTTCGCGGGCTTACCGAAGCCGGTGCCGTTGTTGGCGGCATCGCCATCGCGATCGATCAGGTTCTTCGGGACCACGGGCTCAAAGGGTGAAGGCGGCGCGTCGGGATTGAGCAGGTCCTGATCGCGGATCACCAGTACCCGTTCGGGCAAACCGGCGATCTGAGGAACCGCCCGCTCCAGCCCTTCGATGATCAGGGCGCCGGATGCGCCACCCATGACCTGCTGGCTGCTGAAGCCGTGGATGTGCGGGTGGTACCAGTACAGACCCGGGGGTTCGTCGCGTGGAATGCGGAATTTGTATTCAAAGGGCGCATCCGAGGGCTGGATCGAGGTGCGCAGGACCTCGTCCTGGTGGCAGATGGCCGGCACGGTCAGGCCGTGAAAATGCAAATTGGTGGCGGTGGCGGACATCCGCCCGCTGGTGCAGGGATCGGCCGTGCGCTGTCCGCGGTCGATATCCATCCGCATGGCATGGGGCATGGCGATGGCCTGCGCGGGCGGTTCGCTCAGGGCATTCACCAGGTGCAGGTCCAGCAGGTCGCCCGGATGCAGGCGCAGCGTCGGTGACTGTGAACCGTCGGCCAGCAGGTAACAGTAACGCATGGAGCCCGTGGCGCTCGGGTAGCTGCGGATGGTGAGATCGACGCGCAGCACGCCGTGGCTGCTGCGCAGGTCACGCGGTTCGGGGACGGGGCTTCCCGGAGCGGGACGTGGACACCAGTCAGTCTTGGTGGGCTGCGCCTGCACCACCGGCATCAGCAGCAACACTGCCACCAGCCCGACGAGGCGCAGCGCGAGCCGGCGGCACTGAGGAGCCAAGCGCAGGCCTAGCGCGTGCGCGAACTGCGAACCGAGGCCCGGTCCCGGCCCTGCCAGTCGGTGCCGTCCGCAGGTGGCCGCTGCGGCGCCGGCGCATCTGCGGTTTCAGCCTCCTGGGTGGCGGCCGGCTGCGCGGTGGCGAGTTCAGTGGCGGAAGCCGGCATCGGCGCGGGCGGTGCGAGCGGCTGCACGGCGGGCGGCGCCGGGTGATGCAGCTCCATGCGCCCGCTGATCAGCGCCAACGTGGCGGCGAAGCTGGCGAGCGCGATGCCGGCAATGAGCACTCGAGGGTTCACAACCCTGGATCGTAGTGAACCAATATGACGGTTTGTTGGCTGCGCAGCCGCGCTTAAGGAGCGTGATCCGGACGGTTCCACCAGCCCCCGCCCAGGGCCACGAACAGCGCCGCAGTATCCGCCAGATGATTGCCGCGCGCCTGTGCCAGATTGGCGAGTGCCTGGGCGCGGGCCTGCTCGGCATTGAGCAGCTCCAGGTATGTGATCGAGCCTTGGGTGAGCGAGGCACGTGTGGCGTCCAGGCTGTTGCGCGCGGCGCCTTCGGCACGTTCGTTGGCCGCCACCGCTTCGGCATCAAACTGCAGCGCGTACAGCGTGTCCGCGACATTCTGCAAGGCGCCGAGCACCACGGTTCGATACTGCGCTGCGGCCTCATCGAGCGCCGCATCGGCGGCCAGCTTGTGATGCCACAGAGCGCCGCCCGCAAACAGGGTCTGACTCAAGCTGGCGCCCGCGCTCCAGAACGTATTGCCGCTGGCGAGCAGGGTCGACAGGCTGGTGGAAGCCCCACCGAGGGTGGCCGTCAGATTGATCTGCGGCAGCAGATCCGCAATCGCGACTCCCACCTGGGCGGTGGCGTAGTGGAGCTGCTCCGCGGCGGCCAGCACATCCGGGCGCTGACGCACCAGGGTGGCGGGCAGCGACAGCGGCAGATCCTGTGGAATCCTCAACGCCGAGAGTTCAAAGGTCTGCGCGGGAGGCTCTCCGGGCGAGCGACCCGCCAGTACCGCCAGCAGGTCGCGCTGCATGGCCAGCTGTTTGCGCAGCGGTGGCAGCTGCGCTTCGGCGGCCGCCAGCGCGGCCTCCTGGGCCATGACGGCGGTTTGCGCAATGCTGCCCAGTGCCAGCTGCTGCTTGAGAATGTCCAGTGCGTCGCGCGCACTGCGCACTGCGGTTTCGTTGGCTTCGATCTGGGCGCGCACCGCGGCTTCCTGGATGGCGGCGGCCACGACATTCGAGGTCAGGGTCAGATAGGCCGCCTCGAGTTCATAGCGCTCAGCCTGCGCGGTGGCCTGCGCGGACTCGATCTGGCGGCGGTTGCCACCGAACACATCCAGCATGTAGGACACGCTGACCTGCGCGGTCTGCAGCGTGAACAGCGGTTGAGCGCTGACCAGCGTGGGCGATAGTGTCCCGACGGCATCACGCTCGCGGGTGGGCGCGTAGGAGGCCTGAACTGCCGGAAACAGCGTGGCGCGCTGTGCCTTGACCAGTTCATTTGCCTGACGCAGCGCCGCCTGGGCGGCCTTCACCGTCGGACTGCCCTGCAGGGCGCTGTCCACCAGCGCATCCAGAGCCGGACAGTCGTATACCTTCCACCACTCAAAGGGTACATCGGCGCCGCTGGCGAAGGAGCGCGGCGGCTCCCCGGGCGTATAGCGATCCGTGGGCGGGATGCGGGGCGGCTTGAAGTTCGGGCCGACCGCACAGGAACTGAGCATCAGCAGCGTCACGGCGAGCAGCGCGATTCTCATTGAGCCCCCTGCGCGGTATCCGGCGCCGCCGGGTTGCCGGGTCCGGCAGGCATGTGCGGCGCGAACTGGCGCCGCGAGGCCAGCAGGATCATGGAGGGCAGAACGAACAGCACCAGCACCGGAGCGAGCAGCATGCCGCCGACCACCACCAGCGCCAGGGGCCGCTGCACCTGGGAACCGATGCCGGTGGAGAGCGCGGCGGGGACCAGGCCGACGCAGGCCACGGTGCAGGTCATCATGACCGGACGCATCTGTACGCGACAGGTGTGAAGGATGGCACTGACACGATCCATGCCCTGCTCGATGTGCAGGTTGTAATAGGACAGCACGATGATGCCGTCCATGGTCGCGATCCCGAACAGCGCCACGAAGCCGATGGCCGCGGACACGCTGAAGGCAGTGCCGGTCAGGGCCAGTGCGAAGATGCCACCGACCAGTGCCATCGGTATCACGCTCACCGCGAGCAGCACGTCGATGATCGAACCGAAGTTGATGAAGAGGAGTATGCAGATGAGCGCGAGGCTCACCGGCACGGCGATCCTGAGGCGCTGCAAGGCGTCGTTCAGGTTGCCGAACTCCCCGACCCACTCCAGGTGGTAGCCCCCGGGGATGGCGATGGCACGCGCCACCCGCGCCTGGGCATCCAGCACCGCGCTGCCAAGATCGCGGCCGCGAACGCTGAACTTGATGGGCACATAACGCTCCTGCTGCTCGCGGTAGATGAAGGAGGGCCCCGACACCAGACGCGCGTTGGCGACATCGGCGAGCGGAATCTGCACCGGCGCCGGGCCGCCGGTCGGATCCGGTGCGCCCACCATGATGCGACGGATGGAATCAAGATCGGCACGGAACGGTTCTGCCAGGCGCACCATCATCGGGAAGTGCCGGTCGCTGCCGCTCTCGTACAGATCCCCGGCCGACTGGCCGCCAATGGCGCTTTGCACGGTCGCATTGATGTCCCCCGGCGCCAGTCCCAGCCGCGATGCGCGGTCGCGATCAACGTCGATGCGGATGGTGGGCTGCCCGAGAGGATTGAATACCGCCAGATCGGTGATGCCGGGCACGCTCTGCAGTACATCGCGGATCTTTTCGGCGGTGGCGGCCAGCACCGTCAGATCATTGCCGAAGAGTTTGACGGAGTTCTCGCCCTTGACGCCCGAGGCGGCCTCTTCCACGTTGTCTTCGATGTATTGGGAAAAATTGAAGTCCACGCCCGGAAACTGGCTGGCCAGGGTCGTCGTCAGCTGCTGGGTCAGCTTTGCCTTGTCGACGCCGCCCGGCCAGGCACTGTCGGGCTTGAGCGGCACGAAGAACTCGGCATTGAAGAATCCGGTGGCATCGGTGCCGTCATCGGGACGCCCGTGCTGGGAGACCACGGTCTCGACCTCGGGAAAGCTGCCGATGACCTGGCGCATCCGATTCACATATCCGTTGCTGGCCGCGAGCGACACCGAGGTGGGCATGGTGGCGCGGATCCAGAAGTTGCCCTCCTCGAGTCGCGGCATGAACTCAAGGCCCAGGCCGCGCGCCGCGATGCCCGCCACCACCAGCACCACGATCAGGCTGCCAAGGGTGATGATGCGGTTGGCCAACGCGAACTCGACCACCGGTTCGTACAAGCGACGCAGGCCGCGCACCAGCCGGGTCTCAGTCTCCGTGACGCTGTTTGGCAGCAGCAGCGCGCACAGTGCCGGAGAGATGGTGAAGGTGGCGATCAATCCGCCGGCGATGGCGTAACCATAGGTACGGGCCATGGGGCCGAATATATGGCCCTCGATGCCGCTGAGCGTGAACAGCGGCACGAAGCCGGCGATGATGATGGCGGCGGCGAACAGGATCGACTGGTTGACTTCGGTGGCGGCATTGGCGATCACGCCGAACTTGCCGCGAAACTGGTCGTTGCCGCGGACCACCTGCAGCAAGGCACCGCCGGCGCGGCGTGCTTCGGCGCTTTCGCTCAGGTGGCGGAAGATGTTTTCGACCATGATGACCGTGGCATCCACGATCAGCCCGAAATCAATGGCGCCGACGGACAGCAGGTTCGCCGACTCCCCGCGCAGCAGCATCAGACCGATGGCGAAGGCGAGGGCAAAGGGTATGGTGCTGGCGACGATCACGGCGCTGCGCAGGTTGCCCAGGAACACCCACTGCAGCAGGAAGATGAGCGCGATGCCGGCCAGGACATTGTGCAGAACCGTGCGCGTGGTCACGCGGATCAAATCGGAGCGATCGTAGATGCGCTCGATGCGAACACCGGGCGGCAGGATGCCCGATGCGTTGATATTGTCGACCTCGGCCTTGACCCTTTCGATGGTGGGCATGCTCTCGGCGCCGCGGCGCATCAGCACGATGCCCTGCACGATGTCATCGTTGTCGCCGCGGCCGGCGATGCCGAGCCTGGGCTGATGGCCGATCTGGATGTGCGCCACATCCTCCACCCGCACCGGTACGCCATGATTGACGGTCACCATGGTGTGGCCGATGTCTTCGACCGAATGGATCAGGCCCACGCCGCGCACCACCGCCGCCTGCGGTCCCACATCCACGGTCTGGCCGCCGACATTGATGTTGCTGTTGCTCAGCGCCTGCAGCACCTGCGGCAACGTTACCCCGTAGTGTTCCAGCCGCTGCTGGTCGACGTTGACGTCATAGGTGCGGGTCTTGCCGCCCCAGCCGGTCACATCCACCACGCCGGGTACGGCCTTGAAGCGCCGTTCCAGCACCCAGTCCTCCAGCGTCTTCAGATCGGTGACGGAGTAGCCGGGCGGACCGAGGACCTGGTAGCGGTAGATCTCACCGATCGGGCTGGTGGGGGAAATCTGCGGGGTCGCGCCATTGACCAGTGTCGGCAGCTGCGCGAGGCGGTTGATGACCCACTGTTCGGCCTGGTCGTAAGTGAAGTCATAGGTGAACTGCACTTTGACATCCGAGAGGCCGAACAGGGAAATGGTGCGCACCGAGGTGACGTGCGGCAGGCCCGCCATCTGGATCTCGATGGGGATGGTCACGTAGCGCTCGATTTCCTCGGCCGACTGACCCGAGCTTTGCGTGACGATGTCCACCAGCGGTGGCACCGGGTCCGGATAGGCCTCGATGTTCAGCGCCGCAAAACCGATGGCGCCGGCAATCAGCGCCAGCGGCAGCAACAGGGCCAGGAACACGCGCTGCCGGAGCGCGAACGTGATCAGGGCGTTCAATCGGGCTGTGCCGCACTGTCAATGAAAAGACTGCCGCTGGTGACGATGCGTTCGCCGGCCTTCAGCCCCTGACGCACTTCCGTCAGGGCACCGTTGCTGCGCCCCGTGAGGATTGCACGCTGCTCCAGCACGCCATCGGCATGCACGACCCACACATGAGCCAGTTCGCCCTCGCGCACGATCGCGGCTTCCGGTACGCCCGGCGCCAGGCTGTCCGGGCTGGTCAGAATCTCCGACATGGCCAGCATCGAGGGGCGCAGCAGACCCTCGGCGTTGGCGACCGTTGCGCGCACCATGACCCGATGCGTGGCCGGATCCACCTGCGCACCGACCGACTGTACGGTGGCGTGATAGTCGTGCCCGGGCAGTGCCTGCACATGCAGCAGGATGGGCTGGCCCGGAGCAATGCCGGCCGCGTCGCTGTCGCGCACCGCGGCCAGCAGCCACACCGTCGACAGATCCGCGACGGTGAAAACGGCCGTGGAATCACCCGCCTGAACCACCTGCCCGGGACCGATCTGCCGGTCGGTCACGAGGCCAGTGATCGGCGATGCAATGGAAGCCGTGGCGCTGACGCTCCCCGCCGCCTCCAGCGCCTGGATCTGGGCATCGGAGCTGCCCAGCACCCGCAGCTTGCCGCGCGCCGCTGACAAGGTGGCTTCTGCCGCGGTGAGATCCGCCTGCGCCTGTTGCCAGTCCTGCAGCGAGCCACCATGGGAGTCATAGGCGGCGTGACGGCGGGTCTCGTTCAGGCGCGCCAGCCGGGCCTGCGACAGCGCGGTGATCAAGCTGCTCTGGGCGTCCAGGTTTTCACTGGCATCCACTGTCACCAGCGGCGCGCCGCTGCGAACCTTGTCGCCGATCCCGGCCAGGACCTTGACCACACGTCCGGAGTAGGGGGAAAAAACCTGCGTGGTGGTGTCGGCGTTGACGGCGATCTGGCCGTCGGCGACCACGGCGTCATGGAACGGCGTGGCTTTGACGATGACCGTCCCCAGGGTCGCAAGCTGCTCGGAACTCAGTTTCACCTGGCCCGCTGCGGCGGCCGCGGCGCTCGCAGCCGGCGCAGCGCTGGACCTGCGGCCCAGAACGCTCCACAGCAGCGCGACGAGGATGGCGATGGCGGCAATGATGGCGATGGCACGAAACTGCCGGCCAGCCGGCAGTGCCCGGCGCTGCAGGAAGGATGGGTCGTCTTGCATTCTGGGTGGGTATGGCGCCGACGTTAGCGGCACCGGAGTCTAGCGGCCCAACGGTTTCGGAACCCTTACACCGCGGAGGCCGGGAAAGTCAGCATTATTCAATGGGTTGAGCCGCCTGCGGCACGCTGCCAGATGTCGGGAAACTTACCGTGCGGCTAGGCCCAGACATCCAGTTTTGAGCCTATGGCGCCGCCGCCCGGGGTGGCTTGCGGGCTTTGTGGCAGGCGCTGGATCTGCTCCTGTGCGGCGCTGATCTGGGCCGACAGGGATTGGATTTCGGCCTGGCCTTTCGGAGTCGTCGCAGAGACGCAGGTCACCCAGTCGTTCAGCTGTTCGCGCGCCGCGCGAATCTGACCCTGCAGCGATGCTGCGGTGCTGCGCAGGTGCTGGGCGGTCAGCACCGGGTTTGAACTGTCGAGGCGGTTGACCGACACGATTGTGGCTTCCTCCACTGCGGGCCCCGCCAGTGTGCCCGGCAAAGCCCGAAACGTCCGCACCGACGGGCCTGTTCTGTGGACGGCGTCACATGAAACAATGCCAATTGTGAAAGAGGATTTCCCCAGCCGCACTGCACATGGCGTCGCCATTACCCGCGCCGCACATCAGCTCCTGGATCTGCCGCGGGTCTTCGAGGATCCGGTCGCTCTGACTCTGCTCGGCCCGCAGGCGGCCGCGGGCATACGCGCCGCCGAAGCGCGTTTCAATCGCCGCTATGCGCGTTATCTGCGCGGTTTCCTGGTGGCGCGCAGCCGCCTCGCCGAGGATGCCCTGGCTGAGGCGGTGGCCCGTGGCGTGCGACAGTACGTGCTGCTGGGCGCGGGTCTGGACACCTTCGCGCATCGCAATCCGCATCTCGCGGCGGGACTGCGCGTGTTTGAAGTCGATCATCCCGCCACCCAGGAATGGAAGCGGCAGCTGATCAGCAATGCGCGGCTGAAATCTCCGGGGTCGCTGGTATATGTGCCCGTCGACTTCGAGCGCGAGTCGCTGGGCCAGCGTCTTGGCGCCAATGGCTTTCGTGCGGATGAGCCGGCCTTTTTCTCGTGGCTGGGGGTCACCATGTACCTGAGCAAGGAGGCGATCCAGGAGACGCTGCGTTTCGTCGTGCACTCACGGGTCATCCGCAGCGGCATCGTCTTCGACTATCTCACCATGCCTGGCCGCTGGGACCTGCTGCGGCGCTGGGGCATGAAGCTGCTGATGCGCAGGATGGCCGCGGCCGGGGAGCCTTGGCAGACCTTCTTCGAACCGGCGCAGCTGCATGCTGAGCTGCGCCATCTGGGTTTTGCCACGGTGCGGGATTTCGGTCCCGAGGAGATCAACGCACGCCTGTTCGAGAACGCCGGCGCGCGTTTGCGCGTCGGCGGCCCCGGTCGCGTGGTGCTGGCGCGGATCTGAGCCCTCAGTGCTTGGGCTGCTGCAGCATCTCGAAATGATTGCCCGCCGGGTCCACGCCCAGCCCGATGGTGATGCCGGAATTGCCGAACACGAACGGCTCGCGCTCCATCTTGCCGCCCGCCGCCGTGATGGCAGCGACCGTCGCCTTCATGTTCGTGACATTGAAGATCAGGTGCGCGATGCTGTCGGTCTGGTCATCCGCGGCGCGTTTCATGATGACGATCTGTGCCGCGAGGTTGGCCTTCGCAGCCGCCACTGATTTGCCGAAGTTCAGCATCACTTCCTGCGCGCCGATCCGCTGCACTTCCTGCATGCCGAACGCGGTTTCGTAGAACTTCTCCAGCGCCGCCACGTCCGCCGCACCCACGCGTGCCGAATTCAGCGTGACTGTGGCCGCCTGGGCACTCGCGGCGGCGAGCAGCGCGGCGCAGATGCCCACTCCCAGTCCCATCCTTCTGATCCTGATCATGTCGTATCCCCCCGTCTGTCGTTGTCGGTCCCGCCGATCATAACGAAAACGCCGCAAGGGCGGGCAGAGCGCGCCTTGCGGCGTGCGTTGGGCGCGACCGGCTGCCGGGCGGCGGATCAGTTGGCGGGCTTGTTGGCCTTGGCGATGACTTCATCCGCGACATTGCGCGGCACCGGATCGTAGTGCGAGAACTCCATCGTGTAGGAGGCGCGGCCGCTGGTCATGCCGCGCAGATGGCCGATGTAACCGAACATTTCCGACAGCGGCACGGTGGCCACCACGGCGACGTTGGTGCCGCGCTCCAGCTGATCCACGATCGAACCGCGGCGGCGGTTGATGTCGCCGATCACATCGCCCAGGTAATCACCCGGGGTCACGGTCTCGACCTTCATCACCGGCTCCAGCAGGATCGGTCCGGCCTTGCGGATTGCCTCGCGGAAACACGCCTTGGCCGCGATTTCGAAGGTCAGGGCGTTGGAGTCCACATCGTGATAGCTGCCATCGGTGAGGGTGGCCTTGAAGTCCACGGTCGGGAACTTGGCCAGAACGCCCTGTTCCATCTGCTGGCGCAAGCCCTTCTCGACCGAGGGCACGTATTCACGGGGCACCGAACCGCCACTGGTCGCATCGACGAACTCAAAGCCCGCAGAACGCTCCTGCGGCTCGAAGGTGATCCACACTTCGGCGAACTGGCCCGAACCGCCGGTCTGCTTCTTGTGAACGTACTGTTCATCGACCCGCTTGGTGATGGTCTCGCGGTAGGCCACCTGCGGTTCGCCCATCACGCCTTCCACGTTGAACTCGGTGCGCATGCGATCGAGCGTGACCTCAAGGTGCAGCTCGCCCATGCCGCGCAGAATCGTCTGCAGCGTGTCACGGTCCGTCTCCAGGCGCAGCGAGGGATCGGCACGCACCATCTTGCCGAGTGCGGCGCCGAATTTCTCCTGTTCGGTCTTGTTCTTGGCCTGCACCGACACGCTGATCACCGGTTCCGGGAAGCGCATGCGCTCCAGGATCACCGGATTGGCGGAGTCACTCAGGGTGTCGCCGGTTTCGGTGTCGGCCATCGATACCAGCGCGATGATGTCACCGGCGCGGGCCTCTTCAATGGGATTGGCTTCCTTGGCGAACATCTCGACCATGCGGCCGATCTTCTCGCGCTTGCCCCGCGTCGTGTTCTGCACCGAGGCGCCTTTGGTCAGCACGCCGGAATAGACGCGCACGAAGGTCAGCGCGCCGTAGGCGTCGTTGATGACCTTGAACGCCAGCGCCGAGAACGGCTCGTCATCGGAACACTTGCGCTCCCCGTTCGGGTGGCCGTCGGCGTCCACGGTCTTGATGGCCGCCACATCGGTCGGGGCCGGCAGATAGTCGACGACGGCGTCCAGCACCTGCTGCACGCCCTTGTTCTTGTACGAGGAGCCGCACAGTACCGGATTGAACTTCGAGTGCAGGGTGCCCTTGCGCAGACACTCGCGCAGCGTCGCGGGCGACGGGACCTTGGCGTCGCTGATGTACGCCTCCATGGCCTCGTCGTCCATTTCCAGGCAGGTGTCGACCAGCTCGGTGCGATACTGCTCGATCTTCGTCAGCAGCTTCAGGTCGCCCGGGTTGGTCAATCCGACGCGCGTGGCCAGATCCGGTGTGACCTCGAGGATCTGCCACTCGGCATCCTTGTCATCAGAGTCCCAAACCAGGGCCTTCATCTCGACCAGGTCGACCATGCCCTTGAAGTCATCCTCGGAACCGATCGGCAGCTGCACCGCCAGCGGGCGGGCGCCCAGGCGCTTCTTGATCATGTCCATGCAGCGCTCGAAGTTCGCGCCGCTGCGGTCCATCTTGTTCACGTAGCAGATGCGCGGCACGCCGTAGTTGTCCGCCAGACGCCAGTTGGTCTCGGACTGCGGTTCAACGCCCGCCACGCCGTCGAACACCACCACCGCACCGTCGAGCACCCGCAGCGATCGGTTCACCTCGATGGTGAAGTCGACGTGCCCCGGGGTGTCGATCAGATTGATCTTCTTGTCGCGCCAGAAGGTGGACACCGCAGCGCTCTGAATGGTGATACCGCGCTTCTGCTCCTGCTCCAGGTAGTCAGTGGTCGTGGACGTCTTCAGGTCCTTGGTATCGTGGATGTCGATGATGGTGTGCTTGCGCCCGGTGTAGTAAAGGATGCGCTCGGTCGTCGTCGTCTTTCCGGCGTCAACGTGGGCGATGATGCCGATGTTGCGGATGTCGGCAAGGGCGGTCGTTCGGGCCATGTCAGATTTCCATTGCGTTTCTTGGGCGTGAACACACGTGCCAGCCAACGCGCTGATTGCTTCGGCGGCAATGCAGCGGGCTGTTCCGGCGCGGGCATAGGTAGCCCACCATGATACACCAATCCCTATCGCCTGCCGAGGACAGCCTTTGACGCAGGCGTGGCTGTAGCGCCCGACCGGGCCGGGAGCGCGGCAGGCGTGGCACACTCGACCCCTGCAGGGGTTGGATTCGGATCGGACAATAAATATCAGTCGGGGAGGGGCCATGGAACATTCAGTGCGTAATCTGCTGTGCGTGCTGGCCGCCAGCGCAACGGTGCTGGGCGGTGCGGCGGCGGCCGAGCAGCCGCCCACGGCTGCCGAAATGCTCGCCGCCGGGCGCTGCGATCGCTCCTGTCTGCATGACCTGACCGACCAGGTGCTGGCCGCCATGGCGGCCCACGATGCCAGCCGGCTGCCGCTGCGCGACGGGGTCCGTTACACCGAGAACGGCCAGACCCTGCGCCTGAACGATGGCCTGTGGCAGACCGCCGAAGGGGCCAGCAGCAGCTACGCCATGTACCTGGATGATGTGCAGAGCGGGGCGGCCGCGTTCATGGGTGCCCTCCAGGAAAGCGGCCGGACGGCCATGATCACCCTGCGCCTGCAGGTCGAGGGTCGCAAGATCTCCCAGATCGAAGTGGTCATTGCCCGCACCTCGGGCGCCGCTGGCGGTGGTTTTGGCGGCGGCAGCTACGCGGATGTGAAGACGCTGCCGGTTTTCGCCGAAGTGCTGCCGCAGGCCCAGCGCCGGCCACGCGAACAGCTGATCGCCACCGCCAATTCCTACTTCGAGGGCCTGGAACAGGCGACCGGCAAGGTCACGCCCTTCGAGCCTGGCTGCCAGCGCCGGGAAAATGGCTCCATCACCGCCAACAATCCGGATGCCAAGAACGCCATGAGCAAGCTCAGCTGTGGCGCGCAATTTGACACCGGATTCTCGCCCTTCATCACCGAGGTGCGGGGTCGGCGTTTCCCACTGGTGGACGAGCAGCGCGGCCTGGTGCTCGCCTTCCTGTCCTTCGATCATTCCGGGCGAATCAAGTCGGTCAAGCGCACCGATGGCACGATCGCCAAGGTGCCCGCGCCGTTTGATACGCCCTACACCTTCCTCATCGCCGAACTGTTCAAGATCCGCGACGGACGCATCGCGCAGGTCGAAGCGGTGCTGCTGCCCACGCCCTATGGCATGCCGGGGGGCTGGTAACTCAAGGCTTCGGCGTCGCCGGCGGCGGCGCTGAGCCCGAGGCTCCCGGAGTGCCGATGCGCATGCGGATGCCGCCGGTCTGCGGATCCTGGTATTCGCGGTTGGACTCGCAGACGTATTCGAGGATCTTGTAGCCGGGCTTGCGCAGGTACTTCCAGGTGAACTTCCATGGCTGGGTGAGGTACTGCGGATCCGTGACCGTCACCTGATCTTCAAAGATGTCCTTGGAGAGCATGCGGATGCGCTCATCGATCTGCATCTCGGGGCTGTGTGGCGTGTCGCGGAAGCGCACTTCCTCCTTGATGCCGACGGTATTGACCACCAGCGTGTCGCCCTGCCAGTGGCCCACCGAATGTCCCCAGAAACCCGGTTCCGCATCATCCACGGGGATCTGCTTCTCGTTGAGGTAGATCCGCCGCACCTGGTTGTAGGCTTCCTCGATGATGGTGATCTGTCCAGGGGTCTGCAGCACTTCCATCGGGAACATGGCCATCATCATGGCCGGCATGCCATCGGGCAGGCATTTGGCGTAGCCGCCGAACACGGGCTCGCCGCGCGCATCCGCCTCTTTGGCCGCTTTCTGCCGCGCCAGCCACTCCGCCGCGTCTTGCGCTTTGAGCGGCGGCGCTGACACCGGCGGCGCCGCGGTCACCCGCGGGTCGATATTCACCGTGCCGTAGCGGTCCCAGGCGCCGTTCAGCTCCCCGTGGTTGGGTGGGGCGGCCTGCGCGGCCGCCAGGTACAGCGCCGCCGCCGCTGCCGTGCCGACGCGCCTGATCACTGGATGTTCGCCTTGCCAGCCGGTGCGCCATTGTCGAATTTGCGGCCGTCGGCGAGCGTGACCTGCTTGAGCAGACCACCGGGCTCCCCGGTGCGCAGCGGCGCGATGATGGTGGTGATCTTGTCGCCCTGCCTGATCATGTTCCACTTCCAGCCGACGCGATCGAGAATGCCGGGATTCGCGCACTCGATGGTGTAGTGCTTGATCTCGCCCTGGTCGTTGACGGCGTCCAGGTCGATGTACACATGTGGATTGGTCCACTGGAAGTGAGTCACGGTTCCGGAAAGCTTGATCTGGTGATCGTGATCGAACATCGCGAAGGAGTGATGGGCCTGTGCGCCGGTGCTCATCAGCAGCAATCCCGCCAGGGCCGAGCGCGCCACGCGGCGTGTGAACTCAGTCATCGGTGTCTTCCCCCATGTCCGGCGGGGCGCCAGGGGCGCCCGCTTCGTGACGGGAAATCATAGCACCACTGGGGCAAATACCCAGTGCGGTGCGGTAGGTGGGATGGTACCTTGCCGGGCCATATGGCTTGAACAAAGCCGGCTGAATTTAAGGTAAATCATGGCGACTGTTGCGGTAGAAATTCCGTCCACCCAGACCAACCGGATGCTGCTGCTCGCCGTCATCGTCGTGGTTTTCGGAGTCCTTGCCACCTCGCTGCCGCAGACCCAGGGCCTGGGCGTCATCCCGATCCGCAACCTGCTGAAGAACGCGCTGCATGCCACGCGCGAATCCAGCGCCGCCTTCGTGTTCTGGGCCACCATACCGTGGTACTTCAAGCCGCTGGTGGGCATGGTGCAGGACGGCTTCCCGCTGTTTCATACCCGCCGGCGCAGCTACATGCTGGTGGGCAGCGTGCTCTCGACCGTGGCGTGGCTGGGGTTGGATTTCACGCCCTACGAGTACCACGCGGTGCTGCTGGTGAACATCGCCATCAATTCGGCCATGGTCATCGCCAGCACCGCAGTGGGCGGCTACATGGTCGAGATCGCGCGCGCCAGCGCCAGTTCCGGGCGCCTCACGTCGGTACGCAATGCGGTCGAGCAGTTCAGCTTCGTGATCTCCGGCGTGGGCAGCGGCTTTCTGGCCGGCCTGGACTTCAAGTGGACCGGAATCACCTGCGGTGCCGTCACCTTCGTGCTCGTACCGATCGCCATCTGGTGCCTGATCGAGAAGCCGGCGCTGGAACAGACCGGAGCGCAGGTATTCATGGCCGCCGGCGGCCGACTGGCTCAGATCGGCAAGGCCAAGGCGCTGTGGATTGCGGCGGCCGTGTCCTTCCTGTTCTATTTTGCGCCCGGTATCCAGACCGCACAGTTCTATGCCCAGCAAAATGACCTGCATCTGACCACCCAGCAGCAGGGCAACCTGGTATCCATGGCGGGACTGTTTGGGGTGCTGGCCGCGTTTCTCTATGGCACCCTTGCCGCCAAGCGCTTCCGGCTGCGGACCCTGCTCGTGAGCTGCATCATCATCGGCGCCAGCGGGCAGGCCTCATACGCCTTCTACTACTCGTATGCCGGGGCGCGCTTCATCGACAGCTACTGGGGCTTTACCTACACACTGGCCGAGGTCGCAATGATGCACCTGGCGGTACGCGCCACGCCGGTGGGGTGTGAGGCCCTGGGCTTTGCGCTGATGATGGCGGTGCGCAATTTCGGACTGTTCGGCGGCGACTGGTTCGGTGCCGCGCTGCAGGATCACTATCACCTGAGTTTCCATGCCCTCGCGGCCATCAACGGCGCCGGTTCCCTGCTGGCGCTGCCGGTGATGCTGCTGCTGCCGCGGGCGATTGTCATGGGCAAGGACGCCCAGAAGGCCGACCCGGAAACGCAAATGGCGGTGGATCCAGCGGCCATTCAGGGCCGCAGCGGCAGCGGCTGATACAATTGCCGTTTTGACTCCCACTGAACCCATTCGCGAATCCGGAATTGAAATGACCACCGCCAAGATCATCTACACGCTGACCGATGAGGCGCCCGCGCTGGCGACTTACTCCCTGCTGCCGATCGTGCAGGCCTTCACCCGCAGCGCCGGGATCACCGTGGAGACCCGGGACATCTCCCTGGCCGGGCGGGTCCTGGCGACTTTTCCGGATGATCTGACCCCGCCACAGCGCCAGTCGGATGATCTGGCGGAACTGGGGGAACTGGCCAAGACCCCTGAGGCCAACATCATCAAGCTGCCGAACATCTCCGCCTCGCTGCCGCAGCTGAAGGCGGCGATCACGGAACTGAATGCGCAGGGCTACCGGGTGGCGCACTACCCGGAGGATCCGAAGGATGATGCCCAGAAAAAACTCAAGGCGCGCTTCGCCAGGGTGCTGGGCAGTGCAGTGAATCCGGTACTGCGTGAAGGCAACTCGGACCGGCGCGTGGCCAATGCCGTGAAGCACTACGCCCAGACCCATCCGCACTCCATGGGTGCCTGGAAGGCGGATTCACCGACCCATGTGGCGAGCATGAGCAGCGGTGACTTCTATGGCAACGAGCAGGCGGCGCTGATCGGTGCGGCCGGCACGCTGCGCATCGAACTGGCCGATGCCAGCGGCAAAGTCACCGTGCTCAAGGAGGGCATCAAGGTGCAGGCCGCCGAGCTCATCAGCTCGACCTTCATGCAAAGTGCGCGGCTGCGCGAGTTCTACGAGCAGCAGATCCAGGACGCCAAGGCGCGGGGGTTGCTGCTGTCGCTGCACCTGAAGGCCACGATGATGAAGGTCTCCGATCCGATCATGTTCGGCCATGCCGTGAGCGTCTACTACAAGGATGCCTTCGCCAAGAACGCCGCCCTGTTCAGCCAGCTGGGCATCGATGCCGACAATGGCATCGGCGATGTCTACGCCAAGATCCAGTCACTGCCGCCGGCGCAGAAGGCGCAGGTCGAGGCGGACCTTGCGGCCACCTATCAGTCGCGGCCGCCGCTGGCGATGGTGGACTCGGACCGGGGCATCACCAATCTGCATGTGCCCAGCGACATCATCATCGATGCCAGCATGCCGGCCGCCATCCGCACCTCGGGTCGCATGTGGGGTCCGGACGGCAAGGCGCATGACATGAAGGCCATGATCCCGGATCGCAGCTATGCCGGCGTGTATCAGGCCGTCATCGATGACTGCCGCCAGCACGGCGCCTACGAGGTGGCCACCATGGGCAATGTCAGCAATGTCGGGCTCATGGCGCAGGCCGCTGAGGAATACGGCTCCCACGACAAGACCTTCAAGCTCGCCGCCGATGGCGTGGTGCGGGTGATCGATGACCAGGGCCGGGTGCTGACCGAGCACCAGGTGGGCAAGGGGGACATCTGGCGCATGTGCCAGACCAAGGATCTGCCCATCCGCGACTGGGTCAAGCTCGGCGTGGGCCGCGCCCGGGCCACGGGCCATGCCGCGATTTTCTGGCTGGACGAGCAGCGCGCCTACGACCGCAAGCTCATCCAGAAGGTCAAGACGTACCTGCAGGATCACGATACCAGCGGCCTGGATATCCGCATCCTGTCACCGGTGGCGGCGGTCTCGGCGACCCTGCAGCGGGTGCGCGCCGGGCAGGACACGATCTCCGTCACCGGCAATGTGCTGCGCGACTATCTGACGGATCTGTTCCCGATACTGGAACTGGGCACCAGCGCGAAAATGCTGTCCATCGTGCCGCTGCTCGCCGGAGGCGGCATGTACGAGACCGGCGCCGGTGGCTCCGCGCCCAAACATGTTCAACAGTTCCTCGAGGAGGGGCATCTGCGCTGGGACTCCCTGGGTGAGTTCCTCGCCCTGCAGGTTTCCATCGAGGACCTTGCCGGCAAGACCGGCAACCAGGCCGCCCGCTGCCTGGCCCAGGCGCTGGATGCCGCCAACGGCAAGTTCCTGGACAACGACAAGTCGCCGCAGCGCAAGGCCGGCGAGCTCGATAATCGTGGCAGTCACTTTTACCTGGCGCTGTACTGGGCGCAGGCGCTTGCGGCGCAGAACGAGGACGCCGGCCTGCGGGCCAGGTTTGCGGCCGTCGCCGCGGAGCTGACGCGCGAGGAGGCGAGGATCGTCGGCGAACTGAGCGCCTCGCAGGGCAAGCCGGTGCAGATCGGTGGCTACTACCATCCCGATCCGGTCAAATGCGCGGCCGCCATGCGTCCGAGCGCGACCTTCAATCGTATCCTGGCGGCGCTGACCTGAAGCTGCTCCACAAGGCCCACAGTGCGCTGGCCCAGAGTATCAGACCGGCGCCAAGGGGCCCGAGCGTGCTTCTTGGACCGGCCGCGGTGAAGGGATAGACCACGGCGAACAGCACCATCGCCATGCCGGTCAGGTAATGGCCCGGGCGTCTGAACAGATGCGCCAGCGGCAGAAAATGCGCGCCAATGACCAGGATGATGAAGGGAATGTCCCACGCGCCCAGCCCGATATTGTTCAGGACATTGGCGCCGATGAGAATGACCACCCATTGGCCGATGTTGATGATATGGAACAGCCGCCCGTTGCGGCGTTGCTGTGCACTTGGCGGACTTTGCAGCTCCGCGCCGCGCTGGCGGCGGTAGCTGCGCAGCGCGAGGCCCAGCAAAGCGGCGCCGCCGGCAGCCACGAGCAGGTAACGCCACCATTGCTCCGGCTGGCTCAACCATACCCACGCTTCAAGCCACGCGGCGCCGAAGGCCGCGAAGATCATGGCGCCGATGGCCCGGTCCGTGCGCGCGCTGTCGGAGCTCATGGGTCAGCGCGCGGCGGCTATCAGCACGGGGCGCGCCGGACAGCCGTCGGCCACGCCCTGGCCACAGGGCCTGGGCTGAAGATCGCGGCTCAGGCACAGGCGCACTTCGGATAATTCACCCCCGCGGCAGGCGAGCATCAGGGAGTGGGGCGGCAAGGCCGGATTGGCGGCGCGCCATGCGGCCAGGATCTGCTGCGGCGACAAATACTGGTCGGACCGCGGCGCTTCAAACAGGGCGGGAATGCGCAGGAGCGCGAGCGCCCGGTCCGCGGTCCGGAAATAGTCGGCCGCGCCAAGGCCGCTGCAGCGTCCATGACGCTGCCATTCATGGGCCATGAGGCTGGGACTGGGGTAGAGCGTACTGCCCAGCGCCTGGGCTTGCCGATCCAGACCCTCATGGCTCTGACACTGCTGGGGATAGCCGCCGGCATCGAACTGCGGCCACAGTCCGTGCAGTACGAAGCCAAAACCCTGCCCCTGGCACTGATCGCGATCCGCGGGATGCACCAGACAGTAGCTGGGTGACCAGGAGAGGGACAGGAGGTAATAATCGAAGTGCCCAGGCGCATCCTCCGTGGCATGGGAGTGATGCCGCGCCAGGGCGTTGGGGCACAGCAACGCCACCAGTAGTATTGCTGCTGTGCCGGTCATGAGGGGGCGCAATCCGCGGACGTGTCGCATGCGCCATCGTGCACAGGGTGCGCACTGCATCGCAAGGGGGAACAAAGTGTCGACCCGGGTCATAGGCTATGGCACGAGTCCTGAGCAGATCATGGAAGTGCAGGAGGCGCGCGCGGGCGCGGCTCGTCCCCTGGTCATCATCGTGCATGGTGGCTTCTGGCGGCCGGACATCGATCGGGTGCATGCCAGGCCCATGGCCGATGCCGTGGCCGCGGCCGGCTGGAGCGTCGCGCTGCCGGAGTATTCACGGGTGCCGCGCGACCCCGAGCCAACCCTCGGCGACCTCAGGGTGCTGCTGGCGCAGGCTGTAGCGCGGATGGGTGCGCACAATGGCCGCGTGGTGCTGATCGGGCATTCGGCCGGCGGACACCTGGTGCTGTGGGCGAGCGCCGCGCGCCTGTGCCCGACCCTCATCGGGACGCTGGCCCTGGCGCCCGTGGCGGATCTGAGGCTCGCGCATCAGAGGGGGCTCGGCAACGGCGCGGTTGCGCGTTTTCTCGGCTGCGAGCCGCAGCGGCGGCCCGATCTTGATCCGTGCCGGATGCGCGCCTCGCCGGCGGCGGTGACGCTGGTGCATGGGATCGAGGATGACACCGTGCCGCTGGCGCTGAGCGAGTCCTATGTGGCCGCGCACCCGGGGCGGCTGGTGGCCCTCTCCGACTGCGGACATTACGAGGTGATCGATCCGCAGGCGCCGGCCTGGGCCACCGTCATGGCGGAGCTGGTGCGCCTCAGCCCCTGAGGAGCAGGCCTCTGTTGCGCTACGGGTCCACCGTGGCCAGGGCCTCATAGGCAGCCTGCAGCCAGCTGTTCAGGCGCTGGCGTTCCAGTACACCCAGACCGCAGGTGTGATCCTCGGCGCGCGCGGCGGCCCAGAAACTGCTGCTGCTGGCATCGATCTTGAGCATGGTGCTCTCGTGCAGGCGGCGCAGGCCAACGATACGGGCGTGGTATTGCTGGGCGCGCGCGGCGAGACCGGACTCATCGAAAATGCGGAACTGGCTGCCACGCAGCTGGTTCTGCACCAGCACGTAGTTCAGGCGTGACTGGTAACGCTCGAAGAGCTCACGCAGCAGCTCCACCGAGTCCCGCCCCGAGTCCATGACATGCCAGTAGCGGATGTTCAGATTCAGTTCCGGCGCCACCGCCAGCAGCTGGGATTCATCCATCCAACGGGTCAGCGGTTCACCGGTCTGCGCCGCCAGATCCACCAGGATGCGCCGCTCGGGCTGACGGGTCGCCGCTTCCACGATGGCATCGAGGCTTTCATATTCATCCACCAGAACCGGGGTGGCATAGCCGGCATAAAAGCGCAGCAGCGCCCCATGCGAGCGGTCAGCGTCGAAGCCGGTGAAGGGGATGGAGCGGTCGATGAAATACTGCGCCAGCAGTCGCGCCACCATCGACTTGCCAACGCCGCCTTTTTCGCCGCCGATCAGATGAATCTGGGTGATGGATGACATACGCGTCTGGGGGCCGGATTATTGATGTTGGCAAGGCCCGTGCTCAGCTTAGGAGAGAGCTCGGCGGCAAGTCAACGGCCTGCACCGAAATGCAGCACGGCGAGGCGCCATGAATCATCGCGGATCGAAAACCTAGTCGGTGGCACTGGCCGCCGCCGCCAGATCCGGCAATCCGCCGGCGGATTTGATCAGGCGCATCACGAAATTCGAGTTGATGTCCTTCACGCCCGGAATGCGACGCAGGCGATCGAGCACGAATTCCGAGTAGGTGCGCATATCCGGGGCGGCCACGTGCAGCAGCGCATATTGATTGCCGGAAACCACGTAGCACTCCAGGACATAAGGTGATTCCTGCACCAGGTCGGCAAAGCGATCGGCGCTTTGCGCCGATACCACATCCAGGGTCAGCGTGATGAACGCCATCATGCCGATGCCAACGGCACCGGGATTCACCCGAACGCCATAGCCTTGAATGACCCCGTGATCCTGCATGCGGGCGATTCGCCGCGAACACGGGGCTTCCGACAGGCCGACGCGTCGCGCGATTTCAACATTCGTGGCCCTGGCGTTGATGGCCAGGGCGCGCAGAATCTGCCAGTCAAACCGGTCCAGGGGGTAATCGACGGTCTCCAGGTATTGGCTCGAGACTTTCTTTCGCGCCTTTTTCATGCGTACAACCCCATTTCAGCGACGGAATCTTGCGCAATTGCTCACCAGAGCGCCATCTTACGCAAGCCCATTGTGCCACATTGCTGGCACAGTGCCTGACACCAATCAAGAGGACCGCGCATGTCAGCACACCCACAGTTCCCGTTTCGGGCCGACCATGTCGGAAGCCTGCTGCGGCCGGCGCGCCTGACCGAAGCGCGCGCGGCGCATTCGCAGGGCCGGCTGCCGGCCAATGAGCTGCAGCGGGTCGAGGACAGCGGCATCGCCGAAGCGGTCCGCTGGCAGGAGGCCGTCGGCCTGCCGGTGGTGACGGATGGTGAGTTCCGGCGCTCGTACTGGCACCTGGATTTCCTCACCTCATTTTCCAGCGTGCGACGCACGGCGCCCAAGGTCGTGGCGCAGTTCCATAACCATGAGGGGCCGGTGCCCATGGAGGCACATGGGCTTGAGGTGACGGGCAAGATCGACCGCCCGGCACCGATCTTCGTGGAGCACTTCCGCTATCTGAAGCAGGTGGCGAAGGTGCAGGCCAAGATCACCATTCCTTCGCCTTCCATCCTGCACTTCCGCGGCGGCCGGGCGGCGATCGACGCGGCTGCCTATCCGGACCTGGAGGAGTTCTTTTCCGATCTGGCCACCGCCTATTCAGCCGAAGTTCGCGACCTGGCCGCGGCGGGCTGTGAATACCTGCAGATCGACGATACCAACTTCGCCTATCTTTGCGATGCCGGGATCCGCGATCAGGTCCGCGCCCGGCATGGCGTGGATCCGGACCTGCTGGTGGGCCTGTATGCTGACCTGATCAACAAGTCGATCCAGTTCCGTCCTGCCTCCATGAAGGTCATGCTGCACGTGTGCCGCGGTAACTTCCGCAGCGCCTGGGCGGCCGAGGGCGGCTACGATCCGGTGGCCGAGGTGCTGTTCAATTCCTTGAACGTGGACGGCTATTTCCTCGAATACGATGACGAGCGTTCCGGGGATTTCTCGCCCTTGCGCCACCTTCCCCAGGGCAAGGTGGCCACGCTTGGACTCATCACCAGCAAGACCGCCGAGCTTGAGGATCCGCAGGCCGTGATGCGCAGGATCGACAGCGCGGCGCGCTTTGCACCCCTGGAGCAGCTGGCGCTGAGCCCGCAGTGCGGCTTCGCCAGCACCTGCGAGGGCAACAAGGTGTCAGTGGAGGATCAGTGGCGCAAGTTGCGGCTGGTGAGTGACATCGCCCGGCAGGTCTGGCAGTAGCGCCCGGCTCACTTTTCCCAGCCGGTCTTGGATTCATAGGGCGCCATGAAGCCCATGGCCTCGATCTCATGGATCTTGCCGCCGCTGACTTTGAAAACATGCGCCGCGGGCAGATCAAAGGGCTTGAACTTCATGGGCACGCGCGTCATGCCCGGATAGCCCACGATGTCCACGTGATCTTCCTTCATGGGATGGCGGAACTGGGACAGGCCGAACACCAGGCCGGTCTGGGTATCGGCGATCCACACCCGGCGCGGCTCGATACGCTTGATGTAGCTCATCACCTTGGTGTTGAGCTGGCTGGCGCAGCCGAGTTTGGGTGAGCCGGCCGGTGCGCCCATGAGCGCATTGCCGGTGGTGATCATGCCGTTTTCATGGCGCTCACAGTCATCCGCGAACGGTGACAGCGAGCCATCGCCCTTGACCAGCGCTTCGTAGTAGCTGGCACCGATCTTCAGCAGCTGCGCATGGGTGCTGCGCTCGTCCTTGGGTACCACGGCGAGCAGTCCGGGGCGCGGCGTGTGCAGGTTGGCGAGCACGTTGGGGCGGGGCGCGGCGATCAGATGTTCAGCCTCGACGATCTGTCCATGGCGCACCTTCAGGCGCAGCGCCAGTTCGATGGGC
>Ga0210391_10000410_pt1 | contig 47038 bp, 38 predicted proteins | sample IncBWC12OmetaG_FD_160573 | JGI IMG/M metagenome (GOLD analysis project Ga0210391, IMG submission 160573) | Forest soil microbial communities from Barre Woods Harvard Forest LTER site, Petersham, Massachusetts, United States - Inc-BW-C-12-O ...
GGGCTACACAGTGTTCAACGTCGAGCAGATCGACGGTCTTCCGGAAATCTACTACGCCAAGGCCGAAAGCCAGCTCACACCGGTCGAGCGCATCGCGCGAGCCGAGGAATTCTTCAAGCATATCCCCGTCACTTTGAAGCACGGCGGCAACCGCGCCTATTACGCGCAGGAGCTGGACTACGTGCAGATGCCGATCATCGAAGCCTTCCGCGACGCCGAAAGCTACTACGCCACGCTCGGGCATGAATTCATTCATTCCACCAGGCATCCGATGCGCCTGACCCGCGATTTCGGCCGGCAGCATTGGGGCGATGAGGGCTACGCCCGCGAGGAACTGGTTGCCGAGCTGGGCAGCGCATTCCTGTGCGCCGATCTGGAGCTGACGCCGGAAGTACGTGAGGACCATGCCGGCTATATTGGCAACTGGCTCGAAGTCCTAAAAGACGACAAGCGCTGCGTCGTCCAGGCCGCCTCTTACGCGCAGAAGGCCGTGGATTACCTGCACGGGCTGCAGCGGCAGCCCGCAGCCGCCGCATAAGCGGTCTCGGCGGCTGCTTACTCGTCAGGTGAATTTGCCGATTCGCGAGCTCGCGACTCAAACGAAAACTCACGTCCAATTGACGTCCAATAACGGGCGCCAAGGGTATCCAAAGGGCCTTCAGGGAGCCATCCGCGACCTGTATTGTGAGTGAGTTACCGAGAATTAAGACCCTTTCACGGCGATGACTTGATTGAACGAGACAAACGACCTGAGCGACTCAATGTGCATATTGCCCTGTATGCGTCAATCGAGGCGCGATATCCAGATTGAGCGCGATCCGCGCACGATCGCGGGCCGGCGAGTGGGCAAGGACCCGGGTAGAATGCATCTGGCGTCGCGAAGGGCTGAAGGTTCCCCTGAAGCATCAAGAGCAGGCCGCTTGCGCTTTGCTGTTCGAAATTACGCTCGCTATGGTTGCTGTCAAGCGACCTTCCTTTTGTGACAGCTAGCATGTTCGGGTGTGAACTTCATGGTGTCTGTACTCGTTTCGTGGCCATCCCCAAAGTCAAATGATACCCACCCCTGATGAGATGCTTTCACTGCGGCGATCGGAAGAGCTACGCGAAGACGCTCAATCTCGTAATCGACAAGGGTTTGTACCACAGATGAAGATACGCCGAGAAATCTTGCAACGTCGGACTCGGTCGAACGGATGATTATTCTCAACATAAAGGCCAGGCGAGGTAGGTCGGGCAAACTATCAAAGGATTCAGGTCGAGATAGCCATTCGTCACCTCCCCCTGTGCGCGCATCCGAAACTGTCGCAATTGCCTGTGTGATAAGTATGTCGCGAGCCTGATTGTAAGTCAGTGCTGGAAGGTAGCACTCACACGGAATAGTGTCGAGCTTGGTCATTGTGCGCGCGAACGTATCTTCGACACGCTTGCCATCAGCTACGAGATACCATGCAAGAGCCGCGAATTCATCCAAGTGCTCAAGCAACAGGACGCACCATGATGCTCTTCCTGATGACTGGGCAGATAATGCTTCTGCGAATGAAGTTGCCATGTTGACTCTCCTGGCTTTCTAAGGGGGAAGGACGGATTAGATCGAAACTCAGGTCTCTACGCAGCGCTGATTTCTGAACGGATGAGTCCTTCTGTGTAACGCCGGGTGTTCCTGGTATGAAGCAGCCAAACCATTTGAATGCGTCGTTCATCGTATCCTGCACATGTGTATTGGGGCGATGCAGCATGCGAGTTGCTTTCGCTACTCGCTTAGCGAGTCTACAGCGATTCGGTTCGTGGGCGATGGCCCTAAATGCTAAGTCAGCACGCATGGTGTTTCTCCGGGAACGCCGATCATCTGTGTCTGCAGCCACCTTCTGGACTGACGCTCAACGGTGTTGCTGACAGTAGCGCCGCTATTCGCGTGGGAGCCTGGCGCGCATGCATTTCAAATCAAAGCTAATGAATCATGCACGCTCGCCTACCTTGAATGGCTTGATAATAGTGATGGCCAAGATCTGAATAAATTACATATTCCTTGTAGTACCGAGCCAACCTGGAGACGGCTGTTTCCATGCCATTCACGCTACTTGTTGTGAAAGCGTGATTTCCTGGTCTCTCATGACCACACCCTCTATGGCGGGAGTTATGGGACCCTTCTGCCGACCATGAGCAGCGTGGGGTGAATTTACATCAAAGACAATGCGATCGAAGCTGATGGCTCCAGGTCTTCGATCTGGGCCGTCGTGGAAACACCATCACTTTGCAAAAGAAGCGCTGAAAGAAGCGACACAGGCTCTGCTTGCCAGCGCGGACGACACTGGGATGTAATGGCGACCTCACGGCGGCGTCAGCGGATGCAGTAACAAGGTAAAACAGATCCTCGTAAAGACTCCTCGATCGAACGCGTGATGCGTTCTTTCATTGCAGACGTATTTAATTGGAGCGATGCCGCGAAATACGAAACGGATTCGCTCTACCGACTACTAAGAATATGCAATATCTTCGCGCTTCAGCCTTGCGTAGGATGACCTCGTGCCTTGGACGATGAGCACGTCGGATTATGACCAGTGTGTAGGTTGCCACAGCCGCGCGGAACTTAATAACCGGGACGAAGAACACCATGACCAGTGACCAAAGGCTGTCCAATTCTACTGTTACCGCCATCATGCACGTCGAAGTGAAAGAGCCTGCCCTCTGCCGCATGGTGTCGATATCGGACGCGATCAATAAGAACGGGCGCACCAAGGTGAAGGTGGAGTGGACGCTCAGCGCGCGGAAAATCGACGATCAGACGACCGAATACACCAATCACATCCATGCCTCGACCACGGACGAGTTCATTGCCTTCATCCAGGAGCATGGAATCACACTTGAACAGGCTGCGGCAGCCCGCCAGATCGCTTCCGATGCACACAACCGGGAAGAAACGCCCAACTTCGCTGCCAGCATCGAACGCCATGCGCTTAAGCGGAGCCTTCGATGATTTACACCCATTCCGTTGGTCGCGCCCTGCAGTACTTCCCGAAGCACATGGCTCTGCTGCGGGGCGGCCAGGCCATAACCTTTCTTGAACTGGACGTCAGAGTGAGAAGGATCGCCGCGGCTCTTCGGCGTCGCGGCTTGCTGGGTGGAGATCGTCTGGCCTTCCTGATGCCAAATGGGCCGGACTACATCGAACTCGTCTATGCCTGCAGCCTGCTAGGAGTCATCGCAGTTCCCATCAATACGCGTTATGCAGGCGCCGAGATTGACCGGCTCCTCGTGGATGCAGGACCGCGTGGTCTGATCCGACATTCGAAGTTTCCGGCACCGAGGGTGAGTCTGGACTGGGAACACGTGATCGACCTTGCTCCTCTTGATGACGCCGAAGAAGCGCTATACGCCGGCGAGTTTTACGATCCTGACGCGATCCTCGTTCTTCTGTATACAAGCGGAACGACCGGAGCCCCCAAAGGAGCCGCGCTTACACACGCGAACATCTTCTCCAACATTCACGACCTCAACTACTGGTTGGCGTATCGAGAGAAGGCCGTCTTTCTTCATGCGTCACCGATATTCCATATCGCCGATTTTCCCGCGATGTTCGCGGCCCCGGTCTTCGGCGCTGCACAGATGACGCTGGAGCACTTTGACGCACTGTCGTTCTGCACGTCTGTTCAGACCCGCGGGGTAACTCATACGGTGCTCGTTCCGTCGATGATCAACACTCTCTGTCAGTTCCAGCTGCTTGCTACATTCAATCTGGATTCCCTGGATGTGATGGCGTACGGAGGCTCGCCAATCGCTCCCGCACTTGTACGGGAAGTACGTACGGTTTTGCCGAAAGCAAAGTTGCTGCAGATTTACGGTTTGAGCGAAGCCGGTTTCCTGACTGGTTTGACAGACGCCGAACACACCGAAGACAGACTAACGTCTTGCGGACGCACTTGCCCCGGTATCGATCTGCGAGTCGCCGATGCAGCCGGCGAACGCGTGGCTGCAGGTGAACTCGGAAACCTGGTAGCGCGAGGTCCGGGCATCATGCTTGGCTACTGGCACGATATCGAAGAAGACTTGCCAGGGGATGAGTCCTCGGCGGACGACACCGCAGAAGCATTGCGTGGCGGGTTCTTCCACACAGGAGATATTGGACGCCAGGACAAGGACGGTTACTTCTACATCGTCGATCGTGTGAAAGAGATGATCGTGAGCGGCGGAGAGAACGTCTACTCCGGTGAAGTCGAGGCCGCCATTTATGAGATCCCCGAAGTGAAAGAGGCCGCAGTATTCGGCATCCCGGATGAGAAATGGGGAGAGTTGGTGGCCGCAGCCGTTGTTCTGCGACCGGGAACCAACTTGTCTGCAGAAGAACTCAAGCAATATTACAAAATGCGGATTGCCTCATACAAGGTCCCTCGCCACATCGAGTTCATGACAGGGGAACTCCCCAAGTCTGGGTCGGGCAAGATTCTGAAACGAGTTTTACGGGAGAAATACTGGGCCGGGCAATCCAGGCGAGTGTGATGCGCTGGGGTCTTCAAGAGAATTCGAAGAACCGAAGCAGATCCAGAACATTGTGACAAGCTTCACTATACAGACTGACGAGCAAATGGAGTAATTGGAAATCTTATGAGCACAGGCCAAAGTTTTTCAGGACTAAAGGTCGTAGACCTTGCGAGTTTGAACGCCGGACCAGCAGCCACAACGGTACTCTCCGACTTCGGAGCCAATGTCATCAAAGTAGAGCCTCCAGGGTTCGGCGATCCCTATCGCATTCTTTACCGCACACCGCCAAACCCGGTTTCCGATGTCGACTATGCCTGGCAGTTAACGAACCGCAATAAGCGGCGAATCTACATAGCCACTCCAGCCTTGCATGAGCCCGGACGCAAACGAATGACAGTTCGAGCGCACATGGACTCTGGGTAATCCAAAGCAAAGTACTTTCTCACAAATTAAAGATCTGGGAGCAAAGAGATGGCGACGAAACCTCCTCTCGTGGTAATTGTTGGCGGTGGATTTGGCGGACTAACGGCAGCAAAGAAATTAAAGCACTCTCCGGTCGACGTGCTGCTCATTGATCGCTCCAATCATCACGTCTTCCAGCCCCTTTTATATCAGGTGGCAACCTCAGTCTTGGCTCCCGGTCAGATTGCCTCTCCGCTCCGCGGACTCTTGGCCGACCAAGAGAATGCTTCTGTGATGCTTGGCAATGTGACCGGTATCGATCCGGCGACGCGGCATGTGATCGTCGGCATAGGCGATAAAAAAGAACTACAGGTTGCATATGACTATCTGGTGCTGGCGACAGGGGCTACCCACAGCTACTTTGGACATGATGAGTTCGCACACTTCGCTCCGGGATTGAAAAGTCTCGCGGATGCCGAATCCTTACGCAATCACATACTCACGGCCTTTGAAAACGCAGAGGTCGAGGAGAATCCCGACCGCCGGAAGGCACTGATGACATTCATCATGGTGGGCGCTGGACCGACTGGCGTAGAGATGGCAAGCGCAATTGCCGTCATGATCCGGACGACGTTACGGAAGGACTTCCGTCGGATCGACCCAAAATCCGCAAACATCATCCTGGTTGACATGGCAAAAAGGCCCCTTGGAACGTTCGCGGAAAGTCTTTCGGAAGCAGCAAGACATCGTCTATTGCAGTTGGGTGTAGATGTGCGGCTGGAGAAAGCAGTTCAAACAATCGATGGAGAGGGTGCGGTCGTTGGTGATGAGAGAATTCCGAGCAAGACGGTGATATGGACAGCAGGGGTTGCTCCATCGCCGGCCGGCAAATGGCTTGGCTGCGAAGTTGATCGCGCAGGGCGTGTCCGCATCCGACCGGATCTGACGGTCCAGGACCATCCTGAGGTATTTGTAATTGGCGATACGGCGTCGCTTGATCAGGATGGGCGGCCACTCCCTGGAGTGGCGCAGGTCGCTATACAGCAAGGACGTTACGCCGCAAACTCAATCTTTCGGCAGGTGACCAAGAGATCACAGCTTCCTCCCTTTCGTTACTTCGACAAGGGCAACCTTGCCGTAGTCGGCAAGAATTTTGCCGTGTTGCAGAGCGGGCGCATCATGATGAGCGGTTTCTTGGCCTGGCTCGTTTGGGTCCTGATTCACATACAGTTTCTGGCTGAGAGCAGCTTGCGGTTCCGCGTCTTCTTCCAGTGGGTCTGGACGTACCTCAGTGCAAAACGCGGTGACCAGTTGATCATTGAGCAGCGCAAGAATAGCTGACGAGAGGTTCGCCATGGCAGTTGAGGAAGTAAGTGAAGCTAACTTTTTATGGCCAATATGCCATTATTACTGGCAGGATTCCGACTGCACCGCTATCGTTGGGCCGCAGATCTTCACGTACTCGTTCCGAAGGAGGCATTCATGGAACCGACGAGTGAGCTTGTCTGTGGGATTCTGCGAGGGCGTCAGCCATTCCACCGTGTGAAGCCCCATAACGAACCTCCCGCATATTTCAATGAGTGAATTGGGACCTAAATCCGATGTAGCGTGGATTGGTGGCAACCGATCTGTCGACCGAACACGAACAGATTATCGCCGCATCGTGGATAGCGTTCCGGCCTGCATTTTAGTGGCTGATGCCGAAGGCCAGATTGTCTACGCAAATAAGGTCGCTGTGGCTACTCTGGGACGGTCACTGGAAGATCTCTTAGGGGCCGGATGGCTGAAAAGCCTCGATGCCAGCCTCATCAATGAGGCCGAGCAAACGTGGCAGCGATGCATACAAAAACGGGAACCTCTCAATGCGATCTGGCGATTCCGTCAACATGATCATTCATACAGATGGCAACACCTCAAGGCGGAACCGACCACTGACGGTGATTCCGGGGCAATCACATGGTACATCCTCGGGGTCGATGTCGACGAACAATTCAAAGTGCAAGAAGCTCTGAAAGCCAGTGAGCAGGAGGCCCGTGAGATTCTTGACCGCGTACCGGCTATGATCTCCATTCGGACCGAAGAAGGCATTGCCTACACTAACAGGCGGTTATCCGACTATGTTGGAGCAGTTATCACTAATCTCCGGGATGGATCATATCTGGACCATATACATCCCGATGATCGTAAGGCTGTAGTGGACGATCACATAAAATCGTCAGAAAGGGGCCAAACGATGTCATCTATCGCTTGCGCGGTAAAGACGGCATCTATCGTTGGTTTCATACGCGTGCAGAACCATATTTGTGCACAGACGGAAGCGTTTATCGCTGGTATGCGTTAAATAGCGATGTGGATGACCTTTACCGTTCAAGAGAGCTGCTTAGGGAGCGAGAGCTTCAATTGAACCTCCTGACCGAAACTCTTCCTGCCCTACTATGGAAAGCTGCACCAGACGGCACGATAGTCTACATGAACAAAACAGCAATTGAATACTGCGGCAGGACACTTGACGAAGTGCAGCAAATGGGTTGGAGTGATTTAATCCACCCAGACGATCTCGACGAGGTCTTGGCTCATTGGAAACGTCTCCTCGAAGCAGGGGTCGCAGCGGACACTGTACTCCGATTCTTGGGTACCGATGGACGATACAGATGGTTTCATTCAATTGCGACCTCTGTTCGCGACGACTCCGGCAAGATCATCGCCGTTCATTCCATCATGGTGGATACGACCGCTCAAAAGGACGCAGAACTGGCGCTGCAACAATCTGAGCGGCAGATGCAGAGAATAATGGATACGGTTCCCTCAATGTTGTGGTCGATGGCACCCGATGGCAGCGTGACGTTTATTAATCGAAAGGTACGCGACTACACCGGAATGTCGCTTGATCAGATACGAGAGGAAGGACGGCTTGAAACGATACACCCTGAAGAGCGGGAATTAGTGGCCAGAGAGTGTCAGGAGGCCCTTAAGAATGGAAATCACTACGAGGCGGAATATCGAATTCGGCGGGCAGACGGCATGTATAGGTGGCATCTGAGCCGCGGAGTGCCGCTGAGAAATGAAGGTGATCAACTCTCACAGTGGTTCGCCGTTGACATGGACATAGACGACCAAAAACGTGGAGAGGAAAGACGTCGCGAACTTCGCTCCAATTTGTCGGACACCTCGAGGACCTCGATGGGCGCAGAGATTTTCGCATCCATTGCGCACGAAATTAATCAGCCCCTGAGTTCCGTTCTTGTGAACGCCCAGGCATGTGCGCGTTGGCTTAAAGTGATGCCTCCAAAGATTGGGGAAGCAGTTGCGTCCGTTGACCGCATCGTGAGAGATGCACGCGCTGTCGACGCGGTAATGCGCAATGTCCGATTGTTATTCAAAAGGCAACCAGCTGTGAAGGCACCATGCAATATGGTTGACCTCATCCAAGACGCAGTTAGCCTCATTAAAGAGGACGTAAATCACCGTCTTACTCGAATTGACTACGGCTTCGAGGAAGCAGTCCTCTTGGTACTCGTGGATCGATTTCAAATTCAACAGATCATCATCAACCTTGTTCGAAATGCAATCGAAGCGATGCACGGCTCTGGTCGATTACCTTTGTTACGCATTTGTATTCATCGAACGGCGAATGGTCAGGTACTCACTGAATTCATCGATAACGGATGTGGATTGCCAGGTCACAGTGCAGATAATATTTTCGCCGCTTTCGTCACGACCAAGGAGCACGGGATGGGCATCGGGCTATCCATCTCACGTTCGATCGTCGAAGCGCACGGTGGGCACCTGTGGGCGGAAAATAACTCGGACTGTGGAGCTAAATTTAGTCTCCAACTTAGTGCGCCTGACCCAACGTAGCCGCGCGATTGACCTATTTCACAATGTTCTGAATTACACCATGCATTCCCGTAAAGAGTTGTGTGGGATTGTGCCTTTCTGCGATTAGCGACACCACGGAGGTTGGCATATTACAGGAACATGTGATTGTTTCGGCACAATGGCCTGCCTGATCATTTGTACCGGTTGAATAGTTAGCGTAGCGCAGTTATTGAAGGGCCGTGTAGCGCGTCCTTTGAGCAACCATGTGAGTCTGGACTAATACACAAATATGTAATGGAATTCTGAACGCTATCGTCCCTATGATGGCTAGGACGGTGAGCTCCGGCGAGTCAAATCGCCTGCCACTAATTGCCATTCAGTCGGAGGTTCATGGCATGCTAAGTTTCCAATATCGCGTGGGCAACCATAGCGAGTGCCCGAACAACAGGAGGAGTCGATGATGTGGATAGATGTTGGGGTGATCGTGTTGCTGACTCTCCGTGTAGTCATGTTCCGACTATCGCTAGCCGGCCTATTGGACGCCAAGAACGATAACTCGTTACTGGCAGATGCGGATGAACAGCAGGAATTGCCTCTTCGTTGTGATGGAGAAGTGAACAAACATTCTCCTCGAAAGTCCTCACCCGGAAACAGTAGGCTTTCGCAATTACATATTCATGTAATGCCTGATTCGAAGGCACGTCGGTGACTTCGTCATGCCTTCCCCAATATAATCTCTCACAAAGGTGCGCTACCGCGTATGTAGAAGCTGTGCGCCGAGCATTTTCAAGGATTGTGGATAATGACGCACACAGCCATCCGTAGCTCACACCGGGAGGGGATTGTGCCGTCAAACGAAATTGTTTACATCGTCGATGATGATCCTAGCGTTATAGACGCTCTCTCATCGCTCCTGCGGGCCAATGGCAAGCAGGTTCAAATGTTCACTTCAGGACAAGACTTCCTCGACTTCGAACGCCAGGACTCGTGCGCGTGTCTGATTCTCGATTTGAGAATGCCGGGATTGAATGGACTGAAAGTGCAAGAGTCGATAGCTGCGCAAACGACGATCCCAGTAATTTTCATTACTGGCCGCGGTGATGTTCCGTCCACTGTCACGGCGATGAAGGGAGGAGCGCTGGACTTCCTCACCAAGCCTATTGACGAGACGGCACTCCTTGCCTGTATCGAAACGGCACTCGAGCGGGATCGGGAACTTCGGTTGGCTGCCTTCGAACAGAAAAGTCTAGTCGCCCGTTACCGATCATTGACTCCAAGGGAGCAACAAGTATTGCCGCTATTGGTGGGTGGTCTTTTGAACAAGCAGGCGGCCGGCGAATTAGGGATCACAGAGTATACCGTGCAGATACACCGGGGGCATATCATGCGAAAAATGGAAGCTGACTCCTTCGCAACTCTCGTTAAGCTCGCCAGCAAACTGAATCTCTAGTCTTCCGAAGCATCCTAGGGTGCACGGAATGATTTTCTACGGATCGTACCAGAGCAGAGGAGTGGAGGTTTCGATGGGCATGCAGGCCCGTACGATCGCGGTGGTTGATGATGATTTCCGAGTTCTCGAGTCACTGATAAACTTACTGGCCTCCCACGGATATAAAGCTGCAGGCTATTCTTCGGCGGAGGAATTTCTCGAGTCAGGCGGTTTGCAAAAGAGCTCTTGCGTCATCACTGACGTGGAGATGGGGCAGATAAGTGGCGTCGGCTTGCTTAAGCACATTAGCAACACTGCTAGTTCATTGCCAGTCGTTATTATCACTGGAAAGCCTTCTGAGAAGTCGGAGGCGTTCTACCTTGAAAAGGGCGCGGTCGGCTTCTTCCGTAAACCGGTTGATGGCGATGCTCTGGTGGACCTTCTAAAGGGAGTTTGTAATGGATGAACTTCGGGGTTTATCTGTGTCGCCAAGTCGCTCTTCGTAGACCTCGCGAAGCTCTGCACTTTAGCGCGAAATCGTTCAGTGACTCTGCATGCTTTGCAGCAGAGCCACTGATTTAATTTGGTCGATGCTCATATCCTGTCCGCCAGATTCCTCCACAACTTTAGCCCCGAGGCCCGCATAGAGAAAGCCCCTCCAGTTCGGAGTGGGATACCGGCTGCGGCTTGGGAAGCGGCTGGCAGGAAATACCAAAGTGAATCAACGCGATCATGATTGGAGTCAAATGGCCCCGTTCCAGAAAATCCAATGCCAGGAGAAGTGTTCGAGAAGAATCATTCCCACGCCTGCGCCATGTCCGTTATGAAGATGATGTTCATCGCATACATCGCAATTCAGACCAATACAAAGCGCATCGGAAGGTTTCTGAGCAAGAGGGATAATGTCAACGGATAGAACGTACCGGCAGGGCCAGAGATACCGAAAAAGGTGTCAAGACCGGTAGGAAAAAACGGGCGACTGCGCTAAGGATGCGGTTACCAGGTAGTCGAAGGAGTGATTGCTAACCATCCGGCGAGAGCAGCATGGCTCGCCGGTCTCTTTAATGTGGATTCAAGGGCGAAGATTGTTGGATGAGGAGCTAGCGAACCTGGAGTTTGACGACATGGGCAACGCGACATTGAAGGTGGCGCCCCCGCGGTCGGGATTGCTCTCCGCCCATAGCCGCCCGCCATGAGCTTCGACGATAGATCTTGAGACGGGCAGGCCAATGCCCATGCCCTTTTCCTTGGTTGTCATAAAGGCATCGAATATTTTTTCGGTATCTTCGAGCCCCGTGCCATTGTCGATGATCTGGACTATGACCTCGTGCTCCTGTGTGACAAAGGCTCTCAGCAGAATCCTGGCTGTATTTGCACTCCCGTCCGTCGCTTCAATCGCATTCGAAATTAGATTGATAAACACCTGCTGGATTTGAATACGGTCGACACAAATTGGCGGCAGGCTATCTTCGATGGACCAGTCAATTTGAACCTCGCGCTTTTTGGGGTCTTCATGGACGAAACGTAAGGACTCCCGAACGATGTCCAGAATACTCTCGTCCTTTTTCTCGTATCGTTCGTTCTTAAAAAGTGCGCGAATGCGCTGCATGGTCTCATCAGCTAAACGAATATCTCTCAATATTCTCTCAATCGAGGCGTTTGTTTCGATTAGATCTGGCGGATTGGCTGCCAACCAACGCTTGGCGGCTTGAGCATTTCCAAGCACAGCCATAAGCGGCTGATTGAGTTCATGAGCGATCGATGCTGACAACTCGGCTACGGTCGCGATTTTCGAAGCTGTGCTGAGCTTGTTGCGCGTATCGCGAAGATGGTCTTCTGCCCGTTTCCGCTCATCGATGTCAATTGAGAGGCCATACCACTGAATGATCTTGCCGTGGGGATCGCGCAAAGGTTCGCCCATCGCATGAAGCCATCGGTACTCTCCATCTCCACGTCGATAGCGGTGTATCACGTTGTAAGACCCTCCAGTTTCGATTGCCCGGAAGAACGCCTTCGCGCTCTCCTCTCGATCATCAGGATGAAGTCCCTCCCACCCGCGATTGACGAATTCTTCGAAGGAAGCCCCGCGATATTCAAGAAATCTCTGAGAGAGATGCGTTGGTTCTCCGGCCGGCGACGCTGACCAAAGCATTGCAGGAATTGTTTCGATAATGCCAAGCAGCTGATGCTCTCTCGCTTGAAGAGCGCTTTCAGTCTCCTTCAACACATCGATGTTCGTAAGAGTCCCATACCACTTAACAACGTTTCCTTCATCATCACGGAGCGGGAGACCGCGATACAAGAACCAGTGATAGGTTCCATCCGCGCGCCGGCAGCGTAGTTCATGCTCGACGGGCGCTCCGGTGGCCAATGCGGCCCGCCAATTGGCCACCACCCGATCAACGTCTTCGGGATGTATTGCACTTCCCCACCCCCACCCCATCCCCTGTTCTCTGGAGAACCCCGTGTAGTCCAGCCAGCTTTGGCTTATGAAGTCGACCGACCCGTCCGGCAGCGCGGTCCCCACATAGGCTGGGATCGCCTCAACAAGAGTGCGAAGCTCTCTCTCGCTGAGTCGGATTTTTTCCTCTGCCCGCTCTGCTTCGGTTACGTCGATCACCGCCCCCGCAAATTCGAGCTCATCGGAGGCGTCCCGCAACGGTTTCGCCAGAACATGCAGATGCTTTATACGACCGTCGGCAAAGAGCAGGCGATACCTAAAATCGAACGCCATTCCGGTATCCGATGCCCGCTCTATCGTCTCACGCACCAAAGCACGATCCTCGGGATGAACCCGTTCCAGGATCATGTTGATCGTGACCCTGGTCGTCGGATCGTATTCGAAGATACGGTAGGTTTCATCCGACCAGACAATCACTTCGCCGTCTGGTCTCCGACCAAAACTGCCTGTGTGACTCAACCTTTGGGCTTCCGCCAAGTAGGCTTCGCGACGCCGGAGCTCCTGCGTCAGCAACTCGTGCTCTGTAACATCGACGCCCACGCCGACTCGCTTCAGGCTGCCTGTCTCAGAAGTGGCCGACCCAACACAACGGATGTATCGGAGTTGGCCGTCAGGACGCACGATGCGTTTCGTGACGTCAAACCCGAAAGCTTCCCCAAGCATTTGATCAAGGATCGAGGCCATGAACCCACGATCTTCGGGGTGGACGAGCGCTAAATATGCTTCGGAGGTTGGAGCCTCAGCGGTGGGTTCAAGGCCGTAGATCTGAAAAAGTTCAGGCGACCAATGGTCAAATCCTTTCGCCGGGTCAAAGGACCAACTCCCCATATGTCCTAGACGCTGCGCTTCAGCCAGGAAGTACTTATTTGTTTCCAGTTCTTCAACGTTTTTCCGAAGGCTGTCCTCCGCTTGTTTACGGTTCTCAATGTCAAGGCTCGCGCCATGCCACTCTAGGATCATCCCATCCGCGTCGTGCTGAGCAATTTTCTGATGCAGCATCCAACGAAATTCACCGTCAGCCCGACGTACTCTAGCTTCTGCCTCGAATGGATTTCCCGTGGCGATTGATTCTCGCCATTTCTCGAGGAGCACTCCGATATCGTCCGGATGAACGCAGGAAATCCATTTCCACCCGTAGAGTTCTTCAACCGCTTTCCCAACAAATTCGCACCAGGCGCGATTGAAGAAATCGAGGTAGCCATCGGGTCGTGCGGTGTGGATCAGCGCAGGGGATGAATCGATAATCTGCCGAAGACGCAGAGTCTGATCATGCACCGAAGGGGACTGGTCCGGGCTCATGCTCGTATGGTATGACAGTCAGTCGTCGGCACGCTTTCCACCGCCTCTTTAAGTGCGCGATGCAATCCGGTCTCAATGAGCGATATGGCGATTTCGTACTAAATGTCTTAATAAGCCTGAGAGGAGTTCCTGCGGTCTAGCCCTACGCACCTTACGTGCCCAGCGCCAGTGAGACAGACCTCAATATCCTTTCGAAGATTGTTTCCAGGCTCGTAATGCATGTCCCGCATTACGAGCCTGTAAGCATGTGTTGTCGATTAGGGTGAACCGGGGTTTTTGGTTAATGCCCGGCCGGCAGCTCTACATACGCGATCCCAGTGAGGTTTCCTTCCGCATACGCCAACGTTTTCCGGTTTGATCCGTCGAGATTGGCGCTGTAGAGCGAGCCGGCGTAATCCGTGATAAACATGCGACCGCCTTTCAGGTCTAAAGCCAGCCCAATGCCTTCTTCTAAATGGGTGAAAAGGACCTCAGGCTCCTTGCGATTTCCTGACAGCGCGTCCATGGGCGCACGATTCACCGTGTTGCCACGCGGCGGGTCCCCGCGGTCGGTCCAATAGAGGGTCCGATTGGCGAGGTCGAAGTCCAGATCGATTGGCTCAGGCAGGTTTTCATAAAGAAGTTCAATGTCAGTGCGATTCGCGGGTGACTGACCTTTCGGGATCTTGATGCTAGCCCGAAAGATTCGGCCCTCACCGGCGTTGCCAGGCCCTTTCTGGGTCCAATAGAACTTGCCGCCTTCAGTGTCCACGGCGATGCCGACACACCATTTCCTCGCGTCCGGTCCGGGGCGTGGATCCCCGTGGCTCGTGTCCACGAGAGTTTCGACATTCGACCCATTCAGGTTTGCTCGCATCACTCGCATGCCTTCGCGGTCCGACCAGTAGAGCTTGCCGCTCTTCTTCTCCAGTTTGAGCTGCTTGGGCGTGAATGTGCCACCTGGAGGAACGATGGCGATGATGTTTTTGCCATCGAGATCCGAGCGTAAGATGGCGCCATCATTCTCTTTAAAATTGCCCATGTTGGTCCAGTAGATGTGTCCGGCGTCGGCGTCGACCACCACTCCGTCCGGCCCTTGTCGGCCTTCGTTGATGAGGGTCCTTAAATCAGAACCGTCCGGGTTTGCGGTCAATACACGGCCGGCTCCGTTATCCAGGAAAAAGAGCCGCCCGGACGCAGTTGACTTATCAGCTCCTGCGTCGATCGGTGTTGAAGTTATCGTATTCATGTACAAATCTCCTTGTTGTGTTTTTTAATGTCGTTCAAAGCAAAGGTTAGAGACCAGCCTTCGCGCGACTGCTGAGGAGCCCCGTCACAACCTCGTTCTCCTCTGCAGAAAGCTGCTCGACCGAGCGATTGCCCGCCATTTGCAGGACGGCGTCGGCGACGGTCTGCTTCAGCTCCGGCGTAATGTCAGGGGTGCCGAGAGCCTTCATCCAGGTCTCCATAGGACCCATGATGTGTTCCATAAAATGGTGAATCCCGCCCGCCCCTCCGCCGAGGTGCCACTGGAGGCTTGGTCCCATCACGCCCCATCGAGGCCCAGGCCCGTAGCTCACTGCCACGTCGGCGTCGGCGACGCTCAGTACGCCTTGCTGAATAAGGTAGAGCACCTCCTTGTAGAGCGCTGCCTGCAGCCGGTTGGCGACATGACCGGGAAGCGCCTTGAACAAACGAATTGGCTTTTTCCCAATCGACGCATAAAACGCCATGGCCCTCTCGATCGTTTGGGGCGAGGTTTTGGCTCCGCCCACCACTTCCACCAACGGAATAACGTGAGGCGGATTGAAAGGATGTCCGATCACACACCGCTCGGGACGCTTACACGCGGACTGGATAACATCCATAGTTATGCCCGAAGAACTCGAGGCAATGATCGAGCCAGGAGGCGTGGCATCGTCCATCTCTGCGAATAACTTCGCCTTGAAGTCAGGGCGTTCGGGCCCGTTTTCCTGAACAAAGTCCGCTTTGGCGAGCGCCTGAGCCATACTTGGCGCGAAGCTCAACCGGTCACGCGAAGCGCTGGGAGACAGGCCGTTTTTGCTGAGCGTTTTCCAGGCTTCGTCAACATACTTGCGAAGACTAGCCTCCGCATTCGGCGCGGGGTCGGTTGCAACTACGCTGAATCCGCGAGACAGGTAATAAGCCGTCCAGCTTGCACCGATGACTCCTGTGCCGACTATAGCCACATTCTGAATTTCTTCGTTTTTTGCCATGACAATTCTCCTTGTTGTTTGAATTTCTTCACGAGACCGCAAGCATTGACATTGCGGCCTCGTGACCGCCTACCAACGCCTAAACGCGCTCTTGTCAAATCCGACTGGAGGCAATCCGAAATGGGATCCACACAGCTGAATCAACTCCGCCACTCAGGTTTGTTCGATCCACGCGGAACAAGTACGGTCCGAAAAGATCCCGGAGACTTGGGAAGGTACGCCTGCTCGTCGAGACCTTGGTATGTTCCAAGCGGTGTCTCCCTAGTGAACACATCCGGAGCAACGATGGTGTGCTCATCCGTGGAACCGGCCGTTGCCTGCGCATATGACTTGTCGAAAACACCTAAGGAAAGCTGCCAAAGCACCGTTCGCGTGAGGCAGACGACCACTCGATAGCTTCCACCCTCGACTGCGCGCCTGCGAAGCGCCGCGAGAATACCCACAGTGCCCAACCAACCCATGATATTGTCACAAACGGGAACGACGGGGGGCTGTTTTGGACTGGTGAGAGACCCCTCAAGAGGGTACAAGCCCGCCACCGTTGCGCCAATCTCATCGAAGCCCGGACGATTCGACCATGGCCCTTTCTCTCCATGAAGAACGACCGTTGCGTGGATAAGGCCGGGCTTCCTGGCGCACAACTCTTCGGCATCGAGGCCGTGCGTTTTCAAGTACCCGGGGCGTTTGTTTGCGAAGAAAACGTCGGCATCATTGAGTAGGAGGTCGAACCTGGCGCGATCTTCCTTGGATGAGTCCAGGATGGTGGTGCGCATACCGACATAAGTATCCCAGAAGAATGACTCCATCTCGGTAGTGTTGGGCCTCGAGATGTTGAGAACGTCAGCGCCGTAGAAAGCCAGATCTCTTCCGATTCCCGCTCCGGCGATCACATGCCCCATGCCGAGGGCGCGGATTCCGTCTAGTGGCATTTTTGCGCCAGGCTTGAATGGAATGGGTTCGCTGTCGGCGATCTTCTCCACGGTGATGAGGGGCATCTTCGAGAGCACCTCGGTGTACTGGCGTTCTCTGCGAAACTCTTCGTTACTGCGAACCTTCGCCAGGACAAGTCCCTGCTCAGCAGCAGCTGTCTCAAGGTCGTCTGCGCGCCACTGCAAGATGGCATTACTCACGGATTCGGCGCTTTGGCTGCACCTCAAGAAATTCAGAGTCCGCCAGTTCAGCTGGGGATAGAAGTTTGGAGCCACTACATGCCGTCCATCGCGCGTTTCATGGAACGCCGGAAACGAGAAGAAGGGATTTCCTTCGAAAAAGCCCGCAGCAGGAGGGCGCCCATTTATCGTTTCCCAAACCCCTTCGTAGAAACCGCAGAAGCGGCGAAATGCCTTGCGAAGATCCACATGGATGTCCTGCCCTTCGCCGGATCGATCTCTCCAGATTGCCGCTGCCGCAATGGTCTTGGCAGCCAGGCCAATCGCGGCCGAAGTGCCAAAGCGGAATGTGCTTGGCACGACCGGATCCTGTCCGTAGAAAGTAAGGTCGCCTCCGCTGTCCGCGGCTGTCATTCCGACATCTGCCAGGACTTGATTCACTCCTTCATGGAAATCGAAATCTGAGGAGGTGGAGGGATTGTTTAGTTTGTCGACGATAGTCTCAGTTAAATCAACTGCGGCTTGGGTTTGTTCCCTAATCGCGGATACAGATTGCATATGTAGACTCCTGGATGATGTGAGTACAACGTGTTTTTCTGAGACTTTACGCCGCGTCCCACGCAGAACGGTAAAGTCTGTCGCAGCTGCGGGATTGATGGGAAACTACAAACTCGTCACAATCCGACAAGCCCATCTTCCCAATCACGAGGTCATCCTATGCAGACTGAAGCGAGAAAGATATTGCATATTGTCAGTAGTAGATAGGGTGAATCCAATTCGGATTACCTGTATCCCTTCGACTTAATTCATCTGCAATGAAAGAACATATCCTGGTCCCGCTGGATCAAAGAGTCTTTGCGAGGATGGGTTTTACCTCGTTGAGGTACTAGGAAGTCCTCACCAGGCCGTAATCGTAGTTCATTGACAATCCGCTCGACTGGCACCCGACCTGAGATTTACCAGATAAAGAACTGGCTCTCGCTCTCCTCATAAAAAGCCTCAATAAGTTCGAAAGAATGAAGGGAATGCTGCATGTGAGAGCGTACAAACCGGCCAGCAGATGTCAAGCCATTAGCAACGGCTCTCGGCTCGGCCTATAAACCGCATCAGTTTACCTTTATGAACCCAAAGGTCCACGCGACAAGCAAGATTGATCTAGGTCTGGCCTCTCGCATGCATGTTATGCGGGCTAGAAAGCCACACAGGGCAAAAAAAGCGTTTGCCGAAGCACGCCAGCCGTAGCACGGTGTTCAATGAATCACCCGAGTTCGGCAACGTCAGGAGACGACCGCCTTATGTATCGACCCAGTTCGCGCTTCATGAAATACAAGCGCAGGGCCAATTGGCCCGCAATCACATTGCTTGCTTCTTGCGGATTTCTCTCGCACTGTTTTGGACAGGTAAACACACCGACAGCTGATCACGAGCCCAATACCCCGTCAGCATTGCAAACTGTCTCGGGAGCTGCCGACCTCTCGGACAAAGGACTTCCGGCCGATCCAAGTGCAGGGTCCGCAGACGATCCCCAAAAGTCAGCGAGCGGTCAAAACACCTCAGCCGGCATTCCCTTAAGCGGTAATTTCTTTCACCGGCTTAGCCAGTTCTACCTGCAGGATTGGGCTGGTACCAATCCGACTACGCCGGCACCGGCAAAGCGTGGACTTCCGGCTCCTATCGATTCGCCGCCGTTCCCATCCGCTGACTGGGGCTATGGAGGATCACCCGACATTGGTGCGCCCGATGGCAATACCTATCCTTTGATGTCGGCGCTGAATCTCGAGAACAGCCGCACCAAGGTGTATGGATGGGTTGCGTCGAGCTTTAACTTCAGCACCTCAGGCACGAATAATTTCCCGGTGTCCTATGACATCTTCCCGAACAAGATTGAGATGAATCAGGCAGTGGTTTACATCGAGCGCCTGCCCAATACCGTGCAAAACACCCACTTCGACTGGGGATTTCATTTGACTGCGTTTTACGGAATCGACTATCGCTTCACGACAGCGAAAGGCTACTTCAGCCAGCAGCTTCTGAAGTTCAACAGGCAGTATGGCTTCGATCCCGTCCTCGAGTATCTCGACCTCTATTTTCCGGTAAAGCAAGGTCTTGATATCCGGATCGGCCGCTTCCTCTCAGTTCCTGGCATCGAAGCACAGCTGGCGCCGAACAACTACAACATGACTCACTCGCTGCTCTACACGATCGATCCGTTCACCGATACAGGGATGATAGGCACCCTCAAGTTAAACAAACAGTGGATCGTCCAGTTAGGGATATCAGGCGGACATGACGTAGCCCTATGGACCCCCGACGCAAAGCCCTCGTTCATCGGTTGCCTGAACTACTCCACGAAAAGCAATAACGACAACTTCTACGGCTGCGCAAACGGTATCAACGATGGCAAGTACGCCTACAATAACCTTCAGGACTATGACTTCACCTGGTACCACAAGTTCAACAGCAAATGGCACACCGCGACTGAAACCTGGTACATGTATGAGCGCGATGTCCCCAACGTTGCTGGTAACGTCGCGAATCCAATCACGCCCGAAACCGGCGCAAATGGTGCCTTTTGTCTCGCAGGCGAGCTTCGTTGCACCGCGCCTGAATATGCCATCGTCAACTATATAAACCGCGACGTGAATTCGAAGTTCATGGTCGGATTCAGGTCTGACTTTCTGGACGACAAGAAAGGCCAGCGCACCGGCATTCGGGGAAAGTATACGGAGAACACTTTCTACGCAACCAAATACATTGGCAACACGGTCATGTTGCGCCCGGAGCTCCGCCTCGACCATTCATGGGATGCCCGGGGATATAACGACGGCAAATCCAGAAATCAGCTCTTCTTCGGTATGGATCTGATCTACAAGTTCTGAGTTGAGTTCAGGGAATTCTCATGCCCAACATAAGCAATTGCCAAACTGGGTCGGCATCGAAAGGCTGAAATCGGCCGCCCAATTGGTGATTGTTTGCATCCACTGGCGGGATTCTGTTGCGTTTGTCGGGATCGCTGGCCCTTGGCTTGCTCGATTCTGCGTAAAACGAAGGCTTGTAACCACTACAACGTAAATAGGACGAATCTGCCATTGATACTCCGGACGACCGCGGCTTGCACAAGGCCGGTTACTTCGCTGAACTACTCTCTGGCACGGATCACGGCGAGTTCATTTCACTCCCGTGGTCCAGTTTGGCTGCTTCAATCAGCACTCGCTGGAGGTGCTTCTTCCGCCGCTTGGAGATCGGCGTCCGCGTAAACAAACCCTCCCGTGGATGCCGCGTGATTCGACTTCAGCACTCTGGGGCCGTTTATCAGGGCCTTTCTTGAATACGCGAGCTTTGGAATAGCAGAGGAGGCTAGCAAAACCCGCGGAACGAAAGCCAGCCTGCAGACTAGCTACTGATTCTGCTAGACAGCAGAACCGCCTACACTCCGCCTGCCGTTACATCTTTATGTAATATCCTCGTTCGACTCACACCACAAGATGCGAATCGCTGTATTTGCTTGGAGAACATTACATGTTCCTACTAGCGAGACTGCAACTTCGAGGACGTTCATGTGTTTGAGCCCTCGTCGATCTCGAACACGTGATCGAGGTCAGTTATCTTGAGCAGGTAGCGCGGCTGCTGCTGAATGCCGCTCAGGATGAGCCGGGTGCCTTGCTGACGCGCGCTCCGCATCGCCTCCATGAGCGTTGCGAGTCCCGACGTGTCCAGGTAGGATACGTCTGAGAGATCGACCGTCACCAGCGCTGGACGTGTGCGCAAGGCATACGCCAGCCGGAGCCGCATCTGGTCTGAGTGGTCGATGGTTATCCGGCTTAGCATCGAGACGATCTTCTTCATCATGTTTCTCCACCGTGTTGCGTTCGCTCGCTTCATGACCAAACGATGACCCTGAGTATCGTGTCCCCCCGCATTTGCAAGAAGTTTCACTCAAGGGCCGAATTCTCGAACCAATCAGCAGGGTCCCTCCGCGTTTGGAGGCTCAAAACCCGTCTGCGGCTCGGTCGCCCGCTATGTCACGGGAGAAGCCAGGCCGGCGTGCATGCTGGGTTGAGCTATGATGCCGGCCTGAACGGAACTCTTTTCCCGCACTCGCAGCTGACGTACTAATTACTCGCCGAACGAGGGACCGATGCAGACGATGAAGAACAGCGGCGTAAATAAACCTTCATCGTGTTTTCTTTTTATGTCCGTCTGTTCAAGATGCTTATGGTCCTTCCGAGCCTATAGACGTCTGGGTTTGGCTTGCGCCCCGATCAACTGGGTACTCTTTCTTTCCGGATTGATGCATGCGCTTTGCCAAACCCAGCACCTCTGTCGAAGTCGGTGTAACCGATTGAATCCGTACGAGCGCTCTGCTCGATCTGTTCAATGCCCGGCCGAAGGAATTGCCAATGGGTTAACTCTTACCCAAGGATTGGCACCCGGTCTTCGTCCCAGCTAGCCATGGAACTGGCTCGCTAAGACCAAGCCATTCCGATCTGCGTTATCACCGAGAAAGTTCCTAGTGCGCAATTGGATGCAATTCTCAGACCTGGAGCCGCGAAGATCACAGGTGCCAGCTATTCGGCAGGTGTTAACTGGTTGTTAGCCTAGGGAGTAAGTCCCGTCCATTTTCAAATCTTTGCAATGGGCTTTACTTTGCATCAGGCGTGGCTCAAGCGATCCTTCCCGGTTACACGCGATGTCTAAATGCTGCCCTCCCCCGAGCGCGCAGTGTTTGTCGTGCGCGAGATTTGTCACTATCCAGAGTGGCACGCGGCACGACTTCTTAGGACAAGCGTTGCAGGTGTTGAATGCCTCCTCAAGGCGGCGAAGCAAAGCATACAACGCAACCATGCAAAGAGCCCGCTCCTGGTAATACGCGACGATAGTGAAGTGTCCGAAGACACTACCCCTGACATTCCATCCAGACCCTGATCCAAGAAGCGAACAAAGCCAGACCTGAGCCGGCCGAGTAGCGCCCGCATCCTGCCTCTCATATGTGCGCTTAGCGCCAGCGCGTTGTCATGTGCCAATGCAACAACCACGACTCACCCATCATTCAGTTTTCACCTGACGATTTCTCCCTTAATTCTCATCTAGTTGCCGCGGCCAGCATTCATGGCAGCTAGATTGCACTTTTACGAGCAACGGTCGAACGCGATGAGGCTAAGTCTGATGCGTGCGATGGATTCGGCAGTAGTAGGTAAGACGCCGCATTCTCTCAGCTGGATCAACAAGTAGAGCGATCTTCGCCCATGTAGTGCTAAAGGAAGAAACGTGCCGAATAAGTCTACAAAACATAAGCCACACCTCACACTCAATCGAATGACCGGTCGATGCTGGGGTATCGGGCTGTGGCGGGCACGGAAAGCTATTTTCCTGATATTTGTAGTTCTTCGGCTCATCCCCCGCGCGGTAGCCAGCGAAAACGATAAGGCCAACGCAAGATTGGAAGGGACGGTTTTTGTCGGCGATCAAGGTCGCCTGTCTTATACGGCCCGGGCGAAAGTGCTGGCGAGTGGTCCCGTCACAATCGACACTGAGACAAACGCAGACGGTAAGTATGTCTTTGTCGCGCTACCTCCCGGAAGCTACACAGTTGAAGCTAACTATTCTGGTCTCGAGGCTATACGAACGATCACTGTCGGAGCTAATCAGGTAGTTCAGCTGCCACTTCAACTTAAGCCGCCACAGGTCAACACATCGGTAACGGTAACGGCCAACTCGGCGGACGCAAAGACACCCGCTCCAACGGAAACCATCAACGAAAAAACGATTCGCGACGCGCCGAATATGAATGAGCGCTTCGAAACCCTGCTCCCACTGGTTCCTGGCGTAGTTCGAGGACCGGACGGACACATCAATCTGAAGGGCGCCGGCAGCAACCAGAGCGGCGCTCTACTCAATAGCGCTAATGTCACGGATCCGGCAACCGGCAATCCGGCCATCAACCTGCCCATCGACGTTGTCTCGTCCGTGCACGTCCTGTCGAACCCTTACGACCCGCAGTACGGAAGGTTCACCGGAGCGGTTTCATCGGTCGACACAAAGACGGGAAGTTACCAAGGCTACCATTTCTCGGTTCAAAACATACTTCCACGCTTGCGAGACCGCGACGGACACATCGTGGGCACCGGAGCCGCCACGCCCCGAATGACCTTCACCGGTCCAATGATCAAGAACCGGGTCGCCTTCACACAATCCTTTGAGTACCGCTTCGTGCGCACGCCGGTTAACAGCCTACCTCCGCTGCAAAGAGATACGGCGCTGGAAGGCTACGATACGTATACGCAGGCGGACCTGAACCTAAGTCCCAAACAAACAGCGACAGTATCGCTCGCAGTCTATCCGCAAAAGCTGCAGTACATGGGCCTGAACACCTTTACACCTCAGCCATCTACAGCCGATTTCCACCAGCGCGGATTTGAGATTTACGGGCAGCACCGGTACATGGCCGGAATCGACAGTGCCCTGGTTTCGCAGCTCAGCTTCAAACGCTACGATGCCGATGTTACCGCACTGAGCAATGATCCTTATCACCTACTGATCGATACCACTGAAGGAGGCTACTTTAATCGGCAGGCACGCCAGACCTATCGATTTGAATGGGCGGAGACCTATGATTTCTCTCCGCGGCACTTTCTGGGCATACATCAGTTGAAGGCCGGCTTGAACTATGCCAACTCCTCTTATGATGGCAGGGAAGCTTTTCTACCCGTCGAGATTATCGGCACGTCTGGTACGCCGATAGAAAGCATCACTTTCAGCCATCCGACCTCGTTCAGTGTTGATCAGAGTGAGACCTCCTGGTTCGCGGCCGATCAATGGCAGCTATCCCAGCGCTTGACGGTCGACCTGGGCATACGTTTCGACAACGACACGGTGACGGGCTCCACGCATGTGGCTCCCCGCGCGGGTTTTCTTCTTGCGCTGACCGGCGATGGTAAAACGCTGCTCAAGGGCGGCGTAGGAATGTTCTACGACCGCGTACCCTTGATCGACCCGATTTTTGAGCACCTGCCGAATCGGACGGTATCCCTGCTTGACAGCAACGGGCCGACGTCCAGTTCAGTCTCTTATCTGAATCAGATCACCGGCGGCCTTCACAATCCGCAAAGCACTGCGTGGAACGTTGCTCTCGAGAGGCAGGTACTGGAATCGCTCACGCTCCGCGTCGGCTATGAGCAGCGCAACACCTCCAAGGTCTTCGTAGTCTCACCTGTCTCCGCGGGGAACACAGGCACGATTGCCCTCTCGAATTCAGGACGAGATTCTTATCAGGAATTCCAGGTGGCGGGACGATACAAGCTTCCGCGCTTCCTCTTGAATGGTTCCTATACCCACTCGCGAGCTTACGGGAACCTGAACGACCCTTCGCTGTTCTTCGGAAACTATCCCCAGGCGGTGATTCAGCCCGACGCGCGAGCGCGGCTACCCTTCGACGCGACGAACCGCATTCTGTTCTGGGGCGACATGGAGGGTCCGTTGAAGCTGACGCTTGTTCCTGTGTATGACCTGCACACGGGCTTCCCATATTCGGTCGAAAACCAATACCGGGAATATGTCGGGCCACGCGATACGAAGCACTATCCGCGATTTTCGTCGTTTGACCTTCAGATAACGCGACCGCTTTCGCTGCATATAGGTGACAGGAACCTTCATATGCGGGTCGGTGGCGGCGTATACAACGTCTTCAATCACTTCAACCCGCGCGATGTGCAGAACATACAGGAGAGCAGTCTCTATGGCGAGTTCTTCAACGACGCGTGGCGCGAGTACCGCGGCAAGCTCGTGTTCCAGTTCTGACTATGAGAAATCAAATAATCTTCGGCGCTTTCTTTTTGCTCGTAACTGCTACTGCCTTCGGTTCGTCCGACGGCGATTCTCTTCCCAGCGCGGACGTTGTGGTGGCCAGAATGTTGGCACACAATGCCCAACGGCAGACGCAACTTGCGGGATACCGCGGGATGCGGCGATATGTTCTCGAAAACAATCGCATGAACAAGCACGCAGAAATGCTTGTACGCGTAGAAGGCGACGCGGACGAAACGAAGCACTTTGAGGTTGTCAGCGTGGAGGGTTGGAAGGCAGCCCAAAAGCATGTTCTGCAGAAGATGCTCGACTCGGAGGCAGAAGCATCCTCCCCGGAGATACGCAGCACGACCCGGTTGAGTCCGGAAAACTACGAATTCCGTATGGCGAGAACTGCTTTGCTGGGCGATCGAATGGCCTACGTCATCGATGTCACTCCCAAGCGCCACGAGGAGCGTCTGTTCGAGGGCCAGATCTGGATCGACGCGCAGGACTACGCCATGGTAAGAGCCGAAGGTAAGCCCGCGAAGAACCCATCCCTCTGGACTCGCAGCGTGCACTTTGTTCATACCTACCAGAAGAGCGGTCCATTCTGGTTCCCGGCTTCCACCGAGAGTGTCACCGAGGTGCGCATTTTCGGCGAGACGAACCTCACCATCCACTACTTCGACTACACACCCAATTCACAACAAATGCCGGAGACGGCGAGTGCGGCGCGGCAAGGAGGCCTTACCCCATGAGAAAGATTGGAATTCCACATCCTTCAGCGAGACGTCGCACGCCCCAGGTTAACCAGTGTCTCATTCTGGCCGCGGGAAACGGCAGCCGGCTCATCAAAGCGTCCGGCGGCTCTCCCAAGCCCCTTGTGCAACTGCATGGCAAGTCCTTGCTTGAGCATGTCATCCGCGGCGCTCGCGACGCGGGCATCGACAGGTTTGTGATTGTCGTGGGCTACGGCGCAGAGGCGATGCGACAGTGGTTTGCTGACCGCCGGCTTGCAGGTGTCTCGGTAGATGTCGTGGAGAACGTTGACTACCATAAGGACAATGGAGTTTCGGTGCTGAAGGCCCGGGACCATATCCGTAAGCCGTTCCTGCTGCTCATGGCCGATCACATCTTCGAGCCGCGAACGGCCGAGGCGCTTCTTGCAGAACCGCTCATGCCGGGCGAAGTCATTCTCGCTGTCGATCCTAAACTGGACAGCATTTTTGATCTCGACGACGCGACAAAAGTTAGACGCGACGGCGATCATATCGTGGACATCGGCAAGCAGATCGCCGAGTACGACGCCTACGATACAGGCATGTTCCTGTGCAGCCCTGCCCTCTTCGACGTTCTCGAATCGGTGAAAAAGGAGGGCAATTGCTCATTATCTGACGGTATGCGCATGCTGGGACGAAACGGCAGGTTACGCGCCTTCGATATCGAGGATGCCGCGTGGCAGGATGTCGACACGCCAGAGGCGTTGGCCTACGCGGAGAGTATCTTTGTCCAGCAGTTCTGCCGGACATCTTCCGAGGGGAGGTTCAGCAGTGTCTAAGCCGACGACGACAGGGCAGAAAGCTTTTCGGGCCATCGCGGCTGTATCCGGCATTGCGCTGCTGGCCTATTTGATCTGGCGAGTTGGACCGGGCAATCTCCTGGAAAATATCTCCGCGTTAGGATGGGGACTTAGTCTGATCATCGCTTTGGGTGGACTTGCGCACCTTGTGAAAACCTGGGCCTGGCGACTGACTCTCACAGGCTGCAGAGGCGGGGTTTCATTTATGCGCCTGTTCCAGCTTCGACTGGCATCGGAAGCAGCCGGCCAGGTTGGAGCCCTTGGGCAGATATTCGGAGAAGGTCTGCGAATTTCTGCCCTCGGCCCCCAGATACCTATCGAGAGCCGCATTTCATCGGTGACCCTCGATCGCGCGATGTTCGTTGCGTCGAGCGCGATGGTGGCCTTAGTGGGAACTGTAGCCGCACTGCTGGTATTGCCGCTCACCCATGCGCTGCGTTTGTACGCAATCCTGTTCGTCGTGGTTCTCTTCGGCCTGCTTATTGTGGTTGCGCTGGCGTTGCTGAATCGCTGGCCCTTCATGTCGCGATCGGCGCGTGTTCTTGGCCGGCTGCAATTTCTGCGTCAGCGAGTGGAGCGCACGCTGCCGGTGATCCATTCGGCTGAAAAAAAGCTCTTCGATTTCCATCGCGTCACGCCCGGCGCGTTCTGGGCCAGCCTGGCTCTCAATCTAGCGTGGCATGGTATGGCGGTGTTGGAGGTCTTTCTGATTCTCTGGCTGATGGGGATCAAAATTGTGCCCTTAGGCGCTCTTGTAACTGAAGCACTCACCAAGCTGCTGAACGTTATCGGTGTATTCAATCCGGGCAACGTAGGCACTTATGAGGGTGGAAACATGCTTATCGCAAAGATGTTCGGCTATACCGCAGCCGTTGGGTTGTCAGTAGCAGTGACTAGACGGTTGCGAGGAACCTTCTGGGGCGCCGTTGGTGGTTTCTGCCTGCTTCCCCTATCCAGGTCCAGAGCCCATGACAAATCCGATGCAAGCGTGGCCGGACAAATCCCTGCGAAGCCGAAATCCGCGATGGACGGCCAGGGAGCCAACCAGGCGTTTACATCCGTCATTTTCGCTAACACCTTCCGTGGAGTGGGTGAGGCCGGATCACCGCTCCTGCGTGTCGGTACGCTCCCCATCCTGCTCCGTGACATCCTCTCAGTACAAAAGGCTGTTGGAAGGCGAATCATCGTGTGCGCGGATCCCGCCATGCAACCAGATGTGGAGTGCGAGCTAGTTCGTACGGGGCGTCTTCCTTATTCTGTTGAATGGATCAAAGCATCCGCGGATACGCCGCTGCGTCAACTGTTGAAGAGGATTACATACGAATCGGGAGACGATCACCTGATGTTGGTAGCCGGCAACAGCACGTACTATCCGGCGCTGTTCCACCAGACGAGGGAATGGAGCGAGAAGAGTGGCGCTCTGGCGCTGACTTGCAACGACCAGCCTATTGGTATTTGCGTGCTCTCCGGCGACGTTGCGCATGATGCCGCGGAGCACTGCCCCCCGGAAATTTACAGCGTTGACCAGTTCCATGCCTGGCTGGTTTCAACTCACTCTGCGGAGTGCAAACCGATCGAGGAGGGTTTGTGGCAACGCGTACTCACCCGGGAAGATCGCATCGCCGCGGAAATGAAACTGGACCGCTGGCTGGTGAAGCCTACAGATGGCATCTTCGCGCGCATGAATAGGAAGATCTCCGTGCCGATTAGCCGTCAGCTTATCAAATTTCCGATCACACCGAACATGGTCAGCCTGCTTACTCTTGCAGTTGGCATTGCCGCTGGCGCATTCTTCGCGTGGGGCGGTTATTGGCATACGCTGATCGGGGCCGTGCTGTCAGTCTGGGCAAGCATTTTCGATGGCTGCGATGGAGAAGTTGCGCGGTTGAAGCTTCTGGAGTCGGATTTCGGTTGCTGGCTCGAGACGGTCTGCGATTATCTGTATTACTTGTTCATCTTTGCCGGGATGGCAATAGGATTGATACGGACTTGGGACGAGCGAATATATCTTACCTGGGGAATCGTGCTTCTCTTTGGCGCTGTTATGAGCTTCCTGGTCACTGGAGTTGGGAGGCATCGTCTCGCTGCCGGACGTCCCGAGCAGTATCTGGGAATCTGGCAGAGGAAAGCGGAGAGCGGGCGATCCAATCCACTTCTCTACTTCGGTCGATATACCGAGTTCATTATCCGGCGCTGTTTTTTGCCGTACGCTCTTCTTTTCTTCGCTGTTTTTAATATCACGAAAGTGGCCTTCTTTTTGACGGCCATCGGCGCGAATGTGGTCTGGCTGATCTCCCTTTACTCGTATTGCGCCTTTGGGATGAGCAAGAGGTCTCCGTTGGGGGATTCTGCTGTTTCTGCCGAAACTTCTGCATGAAACTGCCGGGCATGGGATTGCATGGTTTTCGAAGGTAGCCTGCTTCTGAGCGCCATCACGAGGCTTCGGCTTTTGACTACGCCAGGATATGAATTCTAACCAGGAAATCGAAGTCGGGAACTTTGCGCCCACAGGCTGGAGGGTCGGGGGCGGAAGCTCGATCCAGGTCGTTGACTGGAATATCGACCGTGGGCTGCAGCTGAGCGGCATTATCGATTTCCTGGCCGGCACAAAGGCAGATCTGATTCTTCTGCAGGAGGTCGACCTCAATGCAAGGCGAACGCACCAGGTCAACATTGGCCGGGAGATAGCGCGGAAGCTGGAGATGAACTATGTCTTTGGGCGCGAGTACCAGGAACTGACTCAGGGCTCGCAGGCTTCACCCGCCTTCCACGGGCAGGCCACACTCTCTCCGTGGCCGTTGTCAAATCCGCGAATTCTCCGATTCCGCAGGCAATCGAAGTTCTGGCGTCCGCGCTGGTACCTTCCGGACATCGAACTGTTTCAAGAGAGAATTGGCGGACGGATGGCTCTGGTGAGTGAGGTAAGCATCGGTGGCCGCACGCTGGTAACTTACAACCTGCACCTCGAGAGTCGTGGCGACGATGCTTTGCGCTACTCGCAACTTGACGAGTGTCTCGATGATGCTATTCGCTGCAACCCGACTACGCCCGTCATCCTGGCGGGCGACTTCAATCTGGACGTATTTCGAACTGCTGCGGCCCATGCGGTCACGCAAGCCCGATTCCATAGCGCGTTCTCCAGCCAACCCTCCCGGACCACCCCGGGTTCGCTGTTCGACCGGGGACGCGCCATCGATTGGATTTTCACGCGCGGCTCTCTTCACAACGACTACGCCCTTGTCCACAGTTCGGTCCCGGCGTCGGATCACTATCCGCTTTCTATACAGTTGGCCTTTATCTGATAGAACGAACCATGGCCCGAGGATGCGTATGCATTGCCAGTTGCCAAAGCCTCGGCATCAAGCCCCTCGAACGGCTCTTCCCTCACCAAGCCTGAAACCCCTCTCCAACAACTGCTTAACTGGAGTTCGCTTCTTCCAAGTGGAGTGGCTATGGAACTGCTCTGGAGAGAGTGGGGCTCCTGAAACAGCCCGCAAATCGATCCAGCGGGCATTGGAGGAATGATGGCCGGAAAAATTGAACGGCAGGGCTGCGGCGCCGGCGAGGATCTCATCTGTGCACGCTGCGGCGGATTCGTTCTTTGCGAGTCGTGGTGTGAAGCGGTCAATGCCCGCGTTCGCTACGCGCTTGACGTGGTGTTGCATCCCAGCCACCTGAGTTTTGGCGATCGCATGATCCTACACGCGCTTGGCGTTCTATGGGCCCACGGACGGGAGCGGCAAAAGCTTGGGAATGCAGAGTGAAGTTCGCCATAGCGAGCCAGAATTGATGCGGGGCAGGAAACTCTCGCGCATTTCTCCAACGGCCTAAGGGAACGGAGTCATCATGAGAGAGCGTACATTCTGGATGATTACGATGATGCTGCTGATATGGACCGCACTCTTTCTTGTTGCAGCGAACGCGGTGCACAGTCAGGCTCAGAACCCTCTGGCGCAGCATGCCGCTCATAACAACGCCCTCGCAATCGCAGTACGCGATGCAAAGGATGAGGGATCGACCAGGGCCGCCACGTCGTCAGGTCCCCACAACGGTCGGCTGATCGTCATCGGGTTTGTCGGAGGCTTTGTGAATCGCGATGACTCCTCTCATCCGGAGGTACAGCTCGCGGCAGAGCTTCGCCGCCGTTATTCCTCCAGCGTCTATGCCGAGGTGTTTGGAAATCATCATCGTGAGGCGGCTCATCACCAAGTGTTGGAATGGCTCGATACGGATGGGGACGGGATACTCACGACGAACGAGAAGCAGCGAGCCAGGATTATCATCTACGGGCACAGCTGGGGAGCCTCAGAAACGGTAGCGTTGGCTCGAGAACTGGAACACAGAAAAATCCCGGTGCTGCTCACGATTCAGGTGGACAGCATCGGCAAGCCAGGAGAGGATGATGGTCTAATTCCGCCGAATGTAGCTAATGCCGTGAACTTCTACCAGCCGGACGGCTTCTTTCACGGGCGTCCCGAGATTACAGCGGCGGATCCTGCGCGGACGAGGATTATCGGAAACTTCCGCATGACCTACAACGACCATCCGATCACGCCTGGGAACTCTTCCTGGTTCGCGCGGTCTTTCATGAAGTCTCACATTCAGATCGAGGATGATCCACGCATCTGGCAGCAGGTTGCGGCACTCATCGATTGGCAGATATCACAATCTCGATCCATCGGCCAAGGGCAAGCGTCCGGCGTATCGGCCGTTGGCCCTTAGCCGACACAACCACGCCGGATGGATCGTCTCCAATCTGCGGTTCTGCGTGAAAGAACTGGTCACCATCGGGTACAGGACGTGATGGTGGTGCATCGGTATCCTAAGTCCGCGTATCGACGCTCATTAGCAGCCAGACTATATCCCGCTGTCACCTCGATTTTCCCCATTGCCTTTGTTGATCTGCTTGCCAGGTCAAACTCCTCACTGCACCGCAACGGATCCATTTACGGGAACTCGGCACCCTGTGCCGGTTTGGCGCTGCGATTGCTTATTGAGCAGGAGTGCAGGAGAGGCGTAATGCTGAAGATCACCGTCGACCAGGCGCCCGAAAAGATAACGCTGAAACTTGAGGGCAGCCTCAGTGGCGCCTGGGTTTCAGAGTTGAAAGATGCCTGGCGGGCCGCGGCGTTGGACAGAACCATGCGCCCTGTCTGCGTCGACCTCGCCTCTGTCGTCGGCATGGATGCTGCGGGGTGGTATCTGTTGCTGCTGATTCACGAACGAGGAGTGCAGATGATTGGATCAGGTGACAGGATCCTCGACGATCTCGTCGAGGTCGTCGAGAGTTGGCGCCTTAAGATGGATTCGTGAATCCGTGCCGCGGAGATGCCCCGCTGCGTGGCGCTATTTGGCCGAGGCGCCCAGAACGCGGTTCAGTTCGTCGCGCGACATTAGATAATCGAGGCTGGCTTCAGGCAATCGCGCCTGAGCCTTCATCGCCTGGGCCTGCGTGGCGTCGCGTTGCGAAGCCAATGAGACCCCTTCCTTGAATTGATTTTCGGTGAGCCGGGCATTTTCCTCGTGCGCGGATAGTCGGTTAGCACTTCCTCTGAACGGCACTCTGCGACAATCCTGTCGGGAAATGGCCATTCGGGCGAGGGCAGGGATGCTTGCCGCTTAAGGCGGAAAGTCGACCAGCGAATCACTGGGGATCGATAGCTGCTCACTCCTCTTCGTGGCGGCCAGCTCCGTACCTCTCAACGCGGCCGAGCAAACTCAGACGAACACTATTTGCCAGCCTGTCAACACATCTTTTGGCAATTGATGATGGGGTGTCAGCCCGGAAGGCAGCGGCTTTCAGTGTTTTCAATGACATGTCTTGTGGTCATTGGCTTGCCTGGAGTGCGGGTGTTTAGGGAGCGAATGCTAGCAATTCGCTCCCCTCGCGGAGAGGGTCAATGGTCGTTTGGATCCATTTCACATTTCAGACCGCATCACTCGTCTCACTTTTCGTCATCAGGCCGCGGCGCGAAGCGCTCGAGGCCCTACGCCGCGTTGGGGCGTTTGCCTCCAGCCGCCCCCAAGAGGAGGGGTCACGGCAAAGCGAGTTTCTCCGAGTGCCAAGGGCAGACGTACAAAATTTCGTAAACGGCGGCAGCAATGTATAGGAAGATCACAGTGGCCTACAGCGGATCGCCTGAAGCTGCCCGTGCGCTTTCCCAGGCAATTCATCTTGCCAAGGCTCTCGGCTCCGCGTTGTGCGCCATCACGGTCCAGGAGGATCTTCCCCCCTATACGACCTACGCGGCTGCCTTGGCTTCGTCCCTCTCGAGGGCGCTGATCGAAGATCAACAGGTGCACTGTGCTCGTTTGCATTCCGAGGCCCGTGAAACCGCCCTGCGAGAGGGCGTAAAGCTCGAGACTCATTTGCTGGAAGGCGACGCAGTCGACGCCATCGTCCGCTTTCTGCTCGATAACAAGACCGATCTCCTCGTCATTGGCCTGCACCGCCATGCATCGCGCATGTCGCGTCTATGGAGCACGGTTTACGAAGTCGCGCTCGACGCGCCATGCAGTGTTCTTGGAGTGCACTAAGGTCATCAACAACGAAAAACAGCGAGGGGTGTCAATGTCAACGCATGTAAACCTGGTAAACACACCGATTCCGAACCGCAACAATATCGCCGGCGAATGCTTAAGCGCGTGGGACGACGAACTTCTAGTTTCTGCCGCCAAGGCAGGAGACCGCAGCGCATTCGTTGAACTTTATGAACGCCATTCCAGAAAAGTCCTGCCGACAATTTATCGCATCACGAAAAACCGGGAGGACGCCGAGGATGCCTTCCAGGACGCCGTTCTGAGAGCGTTCGCTCATGTGAAGGGTTTTGAAGGAAGATCAAACTTCGCATCCTGGCTCACTCGGATCGCGATTAACTCCGCGCTCATGGTCTTGCGCAAGAGACGGGGAGCAGAAATATCCATCGAACAGATGTGTGATCATTCTGAGAATCCCCGGGCCTGGGAGCCGTCAGATCATTCGGAAACTCCGGAGGCCTGCTACGCCCGGCGGGAAAGAGAAGGATTGCTGCGAAATGCGATTCAACGCCTGCCCTGCACATTCCGGGACGCACTGGAGCTACAACATTCCCGAGAGTATTCGAGTAGTCAGGTCGCAGATGAACTCGGCATCTCAGTCTCGGCCGCCAAATCAAGACTGATGCGGGCGCGCCGGACCGTGCGACGCCGCCTTTCAGGCAGACTCCGCATCCAATGCGAGAGCGAAATGCCTCCGGCGCGTTAGTGGTTCTTCGCGGAAGCGAATCCGCCAACGTCACGGATAAAGTGGATAGGAAGTGACGGTGCTGGCTCCGTTACCTAGGTAGGCAAGGTGAAATGAAAAGTTGCACCTCGTCCATCGTTAGCGGTCGCCCACAATCGGCCGCCATGCGATTCCAATATTGAACGGCTGATCGCTAGCCCCATACCGCTGCCTTGAGGCTTAGTGGTGAAGAAGGCATCGAAGATCTCGTCCGCTCTTCCGGCCGGCAATCCTACTCCGGTGTCGCTGACTGAGATCAGCACTTGACCACCCTCGCCTCGTTCCGTCTTGACCGTGAGCACTCCCCCGGTCTCCTTCATCGCCTCGATACCGTTGAGCATGAGGTTCATCAGTACCTGCTGCAGTTGCACCCGGTCTGCCGTAATTTTGGGAAGATCGGCGGCAAGGTCCGTACGAATCGAAACGGCATACTCGTTGGCTTCGCCCCGAAGCAGCAGGACCATTTCGCCGATGACCTCATTCATCGCGACTAACTCCCGTTTGGGAAGGGCCTTCTTGTACAACGATCGCAGACGGTTGATGATTTCCGAGGCAAGGGTACCCGCCTCGATGATTCTTTCCGTCCCCTTGCGAACTTCCGTCAGATCGGGCGGGTCGCGCTGAAGCCATCGCAAAGATGCCTTGGCATGAGCGGTTGTAACAGTGATGGGCTGTGCGAGTTCGTGCGAGATGGAGGCGACCAGTTCTCCCATCGTGCTGACCCGGCTCGCATGGGTAAGCTCTGCCTGAAGCTGTTGAGCTTGTCTGCGATCTTCAATGTCGTTCTCCACTGCACACCACTTCACGATCTTGCCTCGGTTATCGCGCAGAGGCCGGGCGCGCGTCTGGAACCAGCGATAGACTCCGTCCGATCCGCGCCGAAGTCGCACTTCATAATCCAGCGGTTGGCCAGTCGTCTGCGACGCGCGCCATCGTTCGGTGACGCGCCTGAGATCGTCGGGGTGAATCGTCTTCTCCCATCCTGACGCTGACGCTTCTTCCGGGCTCAATCCTGTGTATTCAAGCCATCCCCTGTTCAAGAATGTGCGATTGCCATTGGGGTCGGCAATGAAAGCCAAGGCAGGCATGGTTTCTATTGCGTCGCGGAATTTCTTCTCTTGCTCCTGCACCTGGTGAACACGCATTTGATACCCGGCCCAAAGCAGCGCAATAAAGACGGCGATGCACGACAATCGGAACCAGTAAGTTTGATAGTAGGTCGGGGCGACGTTCAAAGCGATCGCGGTTTCTGGCCCGTTCCACAGCCCCTCGCTGTTGCTAGCGACTAGCCGGAATCGATAGGAGCCGGGCCCAAGGTTCGTGTAAACGGCTTCTCGCGCTGCAGTCGGCTGGCTCCAGCTTCTGTCGAAACCTTCGAGAAAATATCGAAAGCGAATCCGCCCGGGCACCACGAGGCTCAGCCCCGTGTACTCAAACGTGATTCGCCTGGGAGATGGAGGAATTTGAACGAAGGCGGCGAGGTTTGCGGTGTTGTTATCGGCGGTGATCGCCTCGATGTGAGGCAGTGCGGGAACTGAATTGTCATTGATCTCGGATGGATTAACAACCGACAAGCCGCTGCTGAGTGAAAACCAGATCCTGCCCGCTGAATCCGAAACCACCGATTGGCTCCGCTTTACTCCTTCAGTGCTCTCGAGACCATCGGCCTGGTCATACTCACGAACATCGACTGCTTTCACAACACTGCTTAGCAGTTTGTCGCGCGAAACGCGCAAAACATGATCTGAGGTCGCGATCCACAGCCGGTCGTTTTTGTCTTCCTCAATGCCGAATATTGGTGCTTGCAGGAGCTCAGGTACTCCGCGGGGTACATGCACATTCCCATCACTCAGGTAAGCGAGACCTTCGGCCGTTCCTATCCACAGGATTCCCGATGAATCCTGCAGGAGGCAGTTGACATCCTCGGAGGGTAATCCGTCGTTGCCGGTATAAGTTCGCCACCCCTTCTGCGACATGGCACTGACGCCCTTCGGGGTCCCGAACCACATCGTTCCGTCAGGGCCCTCGGCAATCGACGATATTGTGTTCGCCGCTAACCCGTCTGTAGTCGTGTAATTGGTGAAACGCCCGTTTTTTAGCTCGCTTACACCGCTGCTGAGGGTCCCTGACCAGACGCTACCATCACGACTCTGGTAGACCGCGTACACTCTGCTTTGTGCGAGGCCGTCTGCCTGCGTGTAGCTCTGGGCTGTAAACGAATTGCCGGAGTAGCGCAGATGGGTAAGTCCACCCTGTTGTCGTCCCACCCAGACATCATCATTGCCAGTGCCGGCGATGGAGTAGACGACATCGTTGGCAATCCCATCGGCAGTGACAACCCCACTTTTTCCTTCCTTCAGCCATCGCAAACCACCCTGAATGGGCGCAATCCAGGCGCGGCCTCCGGAGTCAACGTGCACTGGTCCCATACTCTGCGATTTCAAATTGGGAAGAGAGTACGTAACGAAGGCACTGTCTCGCAGTCGCTCGAGGCCGCGCACGCTACCGATCCATATGTTTCCCTCCCGATCCTCGAAGAGCGCAGCTACCGGTCCAGTGGTTTCGTGAGCACTCTGTAAAGAAACCCCGTTCGCGTTGTACCGAAACAGTCCGCGACTCGTGCCAACCCAGATATTCGAGTCCCGGTCGCGAAGAATGGAAAGTACGTCGAGATTGAGAAGAGAGGACGGTACACCTGCCGAGGTAAGCTCTTTTCCATTCCAGCGCAGCAGACCCTTCGCCGTTCCGACCCACAATTCTGAGTTTTGAAGAGGAAGGAGGCAGTTAATCTCCGTATCAACCGGCCCATTCGATGCGCTCGAAACGCGGCCTTCCTGGAGATAGAAGAGCCCTCGACGCTCCGTGCCAAGCCAAATCTTTCCGTCGTCAGTCTGCGCCATGGAGATCGCCACGGGCGCCGCTAGACGATCAAACCAACTGAAGGGAGTTGCTCGCTGGTCAGGAGCTTCGCCGTTCGCGACTCTTGCAGCGTCGGTGAGAAGTGCTGCGGACGACAGGGTTCGAAATCGGTTGTCACTGTATGCGACAGTTCCCTCAGCTAGTGATGAGAGCAAAACCGCACCCGACGTTCCCCGTGCCATTGCCGTTGTGCCGTTCTCAGCCTCCCCGCGGATAAGCTCGAAGTTTCCATTTTGGTAACGAAAGACTTGGGTGTTTTGTAGCAAGATCCAGAGGTTATCGCTTGCGTCAACCAGGAGTGTTCGCACAGGACCAATCAGGATTGGATCAGGATGGGCCTGCTCGAACTGGTGAAAATTCAAGCCGTCAAAACGAACCAGGCCTTTGTCTGTCCCAATCCAGAGATAGCCATCGGAAGTCTGTGCGATGGACGTTATAGATCCGCCCGGCCAACCTCTCTCAGTTCCCCACGAGTCGTGGAGATATTGCGACACGGTCCGGGTTGAATCGAGCGCAGACGCCGAAACAGCGAAGCAGACGCCCGCGAGTCCGACAACGGCACACCTGAGGAGCCAGCGCCTTCCCAAACCGACCTCACGGTAGGTATTCAAACTTCTCAACCACAACCTCGCTTGGCTTCTGCATAGGATTTTTGTCGCTCGCGACGACGTAAAAGATCAGACGGGGCATTGCCTTACCCGGTACCGGTATGCCAGATGTGAACTCATGTTCAGAAACGAGTTGCGCTCCGGCACCTGCAGATCTTCCGCGAAAGGTCTTGAAAGTTGCATGTCCAGGCTCCCAGCGCAGGACATACGTCAAGGTGCCTGAGGGCGCCGCAAAAACGAATAGGTTCCCAGGAATGTAGAACGGTTGAATGATATATCGTGCGTTGTTCTTATTCACAGCGTTACCCGGGCCACCGACCTCTACGTCCATCTCGCGAAAGTGCTGCTCGCTAGCTGGGTCCTCGAAGGTAAACATACTGAAGGTCGCGGCGGGTTCTAAGTGAGAAGTATCACGCACAGTTACCGAATACGTGCCGTACCCAAGACTACGATTTAAGAATATTTCTGCACATGACCACCTACCCGATTTCTTCTTGATCTGCATGTGGAGCGCTCCGCCCGCATCGGTCCATCCATTTTCAGCATCGTAGAGGTTGTTCGTGCCTCCTTTGTCACTTTCAATCATGCGAACACCCCAATCATAGCCGCTGAATTTAAGCGATCCGGTCGGGGCAAATTGCGGTGTTCCAACGCCCTTCACAGTTGTCACGAGAGCAACGGAGCCGCCTTGGGTCGGAGTTACATTCAACTCCGGTAGCGGATGATAATCCGGCTCGACCAATAACGCAGCATATTCAAATCCGAGATGAGTTTCAGTGCTCCACGTCGAGTCCGCTTTGATGGGAATGAAGGCATGATCAGGCCAGGGCTGCACCCACCACGACCCGCTGTGCGCATAAATGACAATCTGCTGTTTTGGGCGGGCGTTTCTCACCCGTCCAGAGATCGTGTCGACTCTCTCTCGGCCACCTTGTGCCGCCGGCGGAATATGTGTGAACTCGATCGAAGGTCCGGAATTGGCTTTATACGACTGGCAACTGTTCAGCGCAATGCAGAAAACCAGCAGCAGCGATCGCTGCAAGAAACCTGGGACCAATAGTCGCAGTTGCATGTGCCCCCATTAGACTGCCGGATGCGCGAGGTGAGAGGCACCCTGCAGAGTGATTGGACCGAATCTTACCGCACTCATCCCCGGTGTGCACCTTCAACGAGGTCGGGCCACTGGCATGATCATTCTTGTAGCAGACGATGGCCCCATGAGCCGTGAACTCATCAGAGAACTGGCTGGAAGGATCAGGCCAACTGGCCGAAAAGTTCGGAGTCCAGCAGATCTCTTGGTATCGCACCACTCACTGACTTACACGCTCAGCGCCCTCCAGCGTTTGGAACAAGCCACAATGTGGCGCAAACGCCAATTTATGGTTTATTCGAAACTGGAGACGGAGTCTTCGATGGCTCTGCCCACTGATTGCGGGCGAGTCACAAGCAAACTGGTAGCTATGCCGAGACCGAGCACAACCGGCAGGAGTCGATTTATGAGCCAGGTTCTAGCTAATGATTCTGCTAGACAGCAGAATCTCCTAGAGTCTGCCTGCCGTTACATCTTTATGTAATATCCTCGTTCAGCTCACGCCACGATAGTTGAAGTAGTACCAGGCAAATGCTAATCGCTGTACTTGCCTGAAGAACATTACATGTTCCTGCTAGAGCCGAGACTGCAAGCGAGAGCATCGAATGCGCATACACTGAGGCACGATGCGGTTGTTTGCTACCTCGATGCACCCGAAAGGCGACCACATCGAAGAACGAAGAGGCAACCACATCGAGGTACAAGAAAGATGTAATGGGAATTGCATCGAACTCCTCGCTACGATACATCGATACGGAGCTGACAATATGCTTCCAACAGAATTCATGAGTGCATCCGATACAACGGAGGACAACTTTACTCTCGCCGTGTCACCGGTGACTGACGCGCCATCGTTCGAATCGGACTCGTGGCCCGAGAAGTGGCGGACTCTTGAAGATATGACCGCTGTAAGCAAGGTCCTGGATTCCGACATGAAAGAATCCTTGCGATCGGCCGGCGTAAAAAGGCCTCAGCCGCCGGACACGAAAACTCAACAATCCATAGCTTCACGTTACGAGGCGCTCATCTCCGTTGCGGTGGCAATTGGCACCCGTCACGAGATCGAAGGACTGCTCTCGGCCCTTTCAGCCGAACTGCTGCGCGTGGTCGACTTCGATTTCATTGGCTTGTCAAGATACGACCATGAAACCTCAAGAGTGGACTGGCGGCTGTGCAGACCAAATGGCGTAATCGAACGCGATGTCATTGACGGAACCCAAGAGGAGACGATATCAGCCTGGGTATACAAGCATCGGAAGCCGCTGATCATCCCTATCCTCAATCAAGAACCCAGCCTTCACAGGAAGATCAATCGGCTTGCCGGGGAGGGAGTTCAATCCATATGCGCGATGCCTTTGACTTGTGCTAATGGCTGCCTTGGCTGCTTTGTCATTGGGAGCCTGCAGCCTGACGCATATTCTCAAGAGGACACTCGCTTCCTGTCTCTCGTTACGGACGTGATCGCGACCGTGATGGACAACGCGATCAACTTCGACTCCTTAAGGCGTACACAAGACGACTTGAAGGCGGAGAAAGGAAGGCTTCAATTGCTCCTTGATCTCAGCGGCCAGATTGTTTCCGACCTGGAGATTCATCAGCTTCTTCGTACCATGTCGGCAATGGTACGCCGCATGATCCAATGCGATGCAGTCGTTCTTCATTTGCCTGATCAAGAAACCAGTTCCCTGCGGCTCTTCGCGATTGACTGTCATGAGCATGCAAGCAGGGACGAGGAAAACAATGGCAGGGTTGAAGGGAGCACCAGCGGCGAAGAGGTCTGTGAAGTGTTCCGATCCAGGAAGCCCATCCTCAGCGGTGATAATGCAGGCTATGTCTTGCCGCTTATCAGCCGCAACCGGGTATTGGGTGTTATGGAACTCGCCCAGCAGAAGGAGCAGGTCTTACTGCATCAAGACGCAGAATTTGTCAGTCAGATCGCCAACCAGTTGGCACTTACTATTGAAAATGCTCAGGCCTATGCCGAAATAAAGGAATTAAAAGAGCAGCTCTCAAGAGAGAAGCTGTACCTCGAAGACGAGATCCGAAGCGAGCGGGGCTTTGAAGAAATTATCGGACGCAGTTCTGCGATCCGCGGCGTGTTGCGACAGATCGAAACCGTTGCTCCCACCGATTCGACGGTATTGATCTACGGCGAGACTGGCACGGGCAAGGAACTTGTCGCTCGCGCCATCCACGAACGCAGTTCCCGCAATTCAAAAGCGTTTGTAAAGCTGAATTGCGCCGCAATACCAACTGGTCTCCTCGAGAGCGAACTTTTCGGTCACGAAAAAGGCGCCTTTACGGGCGCCATTATGCAGCGAATCGGTCGGTTCGAACTTGCGAACCATGGCACAGCGTTCCTGGACGAAATCGGCGAGATTTCGCTGGAGCTCCAGCCTAAGTTGTTACGCGTGTTGCAAGAAAGAGAATTCGAGCGGCTCGGAAGTACGCGCACGATTAAGACTGATGCGCGCCTTATTGCCGCGACAAATCGAAACTTGGCCACCTGCGTCGAGGAAGGGAGATTTCGAGCGGACCTTTTCTATCGACTCAACATCTTTCCTATCCATGTCCCTCCTCTTCGTGAACGTCCCGAAGATATTCCTTTGCTGGTGAGGCACTTTGCACAACACTTCGCGCGTCGGATGAATCGCGTAATCGACACGATTCCATCAGAAACTATGGAGACCCTCGTTCACCACTCCTGGCCTGGAAATATTCGTGAGTTGCAGAATCTTATCGAGCATTCTGTGATTGTTTCGCCCGGTCCGGTGCTCCGTGCGCCTCTTGCAAGTCTTCAATCGCATAGCGTGCCCAATCAGGAAGGCACAAGGCATCGGACTCTCGAGGAGGCTGAGCGCGAGCATATCTTCTCAACTCTGAAAGAAACAAAATGGGTTATTTCCGGTCCTCGCGGAGCAGCCGCGCGACTGGGAATGAATCGCTCGACGCTTCAGTTCCGCATGAGAAAACTCGGCATCGTCCGACCCTGGATGGCGTGATGCCCTCTTTTGTCTCTCAACGGCGCTCCTGCCCTGTAAAACGCGGCGACGGTTCGCCTGCCGCGGGGACGGCACGTCAGAAGATCGGCCACATACTTACATCGCTTCTACCCGAGGTAAGCGGACTCGTCGCTCTTATTTCCCACGATCTTCGCCAGCCGTTGACCGCCATCCTTGCGAATGCGGCGTTTCTCACCGACTCAGATCTTAGCGAGGCGCAAAGGGTCGATTTCTACGAGGAAATCCGTTTGGCCATCGATCGAATGAATGAGTTGATCTCTTCATTGTTGGAGTGTTCCAAAGGTCCTGAGGCTCTTCGGCCCATCGCAGGCAACATCGTCGACACCATCGCGCGCGCGATCCGGATGACAAGTGTGAGACGGGAGTTCCGCCACATTGCCTTCGAGCAGCATCATGAAGGCTTGGCTGAGGGATGGTTTTCTCCCAACGCTCTCGAACGGGTGGTCGCGAATCTGCTCCTGAATGCGCGCGAGGCGGTTCCTTCGGACTCGGGGAAGATCGTAATAACCACGACAGGAACTGGAGCCTGTTTGCAGATTGATGTCTGGGACAACGGTCCCGGCATTCCCTCGACAATTCGAGAGTCCGTTTTTCAACCATTTGTTAGCTACGGAAAGGCCGACGGCAACGGACTCGGCCTCGCGATAGCAAAGAAGATTGTCGAGGAACATGGCGGCAATATCTACCTCGATGGAAGATGCGAGACAGGAACTCTATTCAAGATCATGATCCCCTTCGCCAATCCGGACAGGCGGTCTCCATCATGACCTTGAAAATGCCAGGTCTCAATGAGGAATTTCGGCGGTGGCGCAAAGCTGCCTCTTCCATATTTATGTAATGCCCGCTCGGAATGTTCCCGGATTCTTCGCTCGTTATCCTTTATATAATTCTTGTTAACATCGGCGTGTTCTAAATTGCACACAGGTGCGCTCGACCTGCCGCCGCCTCGGCGCGGAGAATGACGCGGTTCAACGCAGAGCCGAACGTTGGCACCTGTAGCCGAGCAGGAGACTCCCATGGGACCGAACGAGATGGTGTATATCGTCGACGACGACGCAAAAGTCGGAGAGGCCCTGTCTACCCTCCTGCGCGCGAACGGCAAGAATGTCCGGATTTTCACTTCAGGACGAGACTTTCTTGACTTCGAGCGTAAGGATTCTTGTGCGTGTTTGATTTTGGATCTTAAGATGCCAGACCTGAACGGCCTGGAGGTCCAAAAGCTGATCTCTGCCGACACAACGATTCCCGTAATCTTCATCACCGGGCGGGGCGACATCCCGTCGACGGTCAGAGCGATGAAAGGGGGAGCAATTGACTTCCTTACAAAGCCAATCGACGAGGCGGCGCTATTAGCAAGCATCGAACGAGCGCTGGAACAGGACCGAGCTTTCCGCAAAGAGGCACTCGAGTATGCAATCCTGCTTGCTCGGTACCAGTCTTTGACTCCGAGAGAACAGCAAGTGTTGCCGCTTTTGGTTAATGGCATGTTAAACAAGCAGGCCGCTGGCGAACTAGGTATAACCGAGTACACCGTACAGATACACCGCGGCCATATTATGCGAAAGATGGAGGCTGACTCCTTCGCGACCTTGGTAAAAATTGCTGGCAAGCTGAATCTCGAGCCGACCCGTGGATCCTAACAGGAATATGTAGCAGACGATTGTCGTTAAGTCTGTAGATTCTTGGTAGAGGGCAGGGTTGAGATGAGCGTGCAGACTCGCACAATAGCGGTAATTGACGACGATCTCCGAGTTGTAGAATCCCTAGTCAATCTTCTCGCCTCATATGGATACAAGGCAGAAGGTTATCACTGTGCTGAGCAGTTTCTGGGGTCGGATGGACTTTCCAGAACCTCTTGCATCATTGCTGATGTCGAAATGAGTCAGATGAACGGACTCGGTCTTCTGCAACATGTGAAAAATATGAGGAGTTCGATACCCGTTGTCATCATTACCGGTAAGCCTTCCGAGAACTCGGAATCCTTCTATCTGGAAAAAGGGGCGATCGGCTTTTTCAGAAAGCCTCTGGACGGAGAGGCGCTCCTTAACCTCATCGGATCGGTTGTTAGAGGGACCTGATTAGACGGGTAAAGCTAAAACGCATTGGCGATTCATGCGTGATGCTGGCCCGCGCCACCGCTTCGGTCATTGCCCAGCCCAAAGTCGGCCGCGGTGCGCGGCGACGATTGAGCGCGTAACAGCCAAACCGATTCCCATACCCCTTTCCTCGAGGTCAGAAAGGCGTCGAAAATCTCTTCCAGATCACCGACTCCGGACTGTTGTCGATCAAACTTAGGATGCCCGTTGGAGGAGCCGCGCGGCCCTTTTAACGAGAAGCTGAATCCTGTTCGGCGCGTGCTTTGAGCATGTCAAACCTGCTGTCGCGATTTCTGGCGATTTGGGTGGTTTGGCACGTCTTCGTGAATACAACTTGTGCGCCACCCGTTTTTCCCTCAGAAAAATAGAGCTGCCCCACTGGGCAAGAACTTGCTGAATGCGGTTGAGAAACAGCTGTTCCTGCATTTAAGCCAAGACGAGTGGGGTAGGGCAGAGATCTCAAACAGCGTGCCTCTCGTGCGAGCTGCCTACTGAACCAAGTCACGCCTCCAGTGCGCAAAAAACCAACACTGCAACTCAATAACTCTTGCACTTAACCTCCGCAGCATGGAATCGGCCTCGAATGCTCGCTCGACCTGCACTGATTAAGCTACGTTCGGTTTGCCGCTACGACCTTCTGAGACTCGGGAAGTGCTAGCCAGCAAGCAGTTGTATTTAGCTTAAACACTCGACTTCGTCGAAAGTGTGAACTCTAGTCGCCTGTTCTACGACCGTAAGCCGCTCATCCGAATGAGCTTTATCACCACAGACACACTGCGTCCTCGGAAATGGCACGTGGTGTGCTCCATGGCTTGATATCAAGGCACGGCCAGGCGAATGGGTCGCGCCATAAGAAAAGGAGTAGTGATGGCCTCAAACAATGGCTTTTTTAAGCGCAGCGAGAAGGGACTTCTGACACCGGACAATTGTGTTGTTGCGTTAATTGACCATCAGCCGCAGATGCTTTTCGGAACATCGAACTTCGACCGGCAAGCAATCATTAATAACACCGTCGCACTTGCGAAAGCTTCTAGAGTGTTTGATCTTCCTGTCGTGCTCACCACGGTAGAAACGAAGAGTTTTAGTGGCAACATGTGGCCTCAACTGCGAGCTGTATTCCCAGGCCGGGAACCCATAGAGCGTTCATCGATGAACGCTTGGGATGACAAGAATTTCGTAAAAGCAATTGAGAAAACCGGGCGCAAGAAAATCGTGCTCGCCGGGTTGTGGACGGAGACCTGCGTCGCGCTTCCCACGGTGCAGGCGATCCATGACGGTTACGAAATTTATGTGGTTGAAGATTGCTGCGGAGACGTAAGCCAGCTTGCGCACGAGAACGCGATGAAGCGAGTTGTCCAGGCTGGTGCAAAGCCAGTGACTTCTCTCTCAGTCATGCTCGAATGGCAGCGTGATTGGGCTCACAAAGAGACTTACGACGCCGTGATGGACATTGTTAAGAACCATTACGGAGCTTACGGGATAGGCGTTGAGTACGCATACACGATGGTGCACGGCGCGTCACCTACGAAGTTCCCCGACTACTTCGCTCCAACCGCTACCTTAGCTCACAAGTAATGAGGCGGGCGGGAGCTTGCTTCCGCCCTTCTCAAAGTCGTTGGAAAACGAAGAAGGAGACTCGTGTGTCTGCCGAAATCATATTGCACAACGCCAAGATCGCCACGAATGGAGTGCCCTCGCTTGTAGAGGCAATTGCGATTTCCGGTGGAAGGATCACAGCCACAGGCCAGACTGAAGACATCTTGCGCCTGCGTGTCCCGGCGACTCAAGTCATCGACGGCGGACGGCGCACTGTCATTCCCGGATTGAACGATTCGCACATGCATCCGATCCGCGGCGGCCTCAATTACAACATGGAGTTGCGCTGGGATGGCGTACCTTCGCTCGCTGACGCTCTCCGCATGCTGAAAGAGCAGGCGGCGCGAACGCCTGCTCCGCAGTGGGTCCGAGTTGTAGGCGGATGGACAGAGTTCCAGTTCGCTGAACGCCGCATGCCAACGCTGCACGAGATCAACGCGGTTGCTCCAGACACACCCGTGTTCGTGATGCATTTGTATGACCGGGCACTGTTGAATGGAGCGGCACTCCGCGCGGTGGGCTATGACAAGAATGCTCCGGATTTTCCCGCCGGTGAAGTTGAGCGCGACCGTCACGGGAATCCCACGGGCCTTCTTATCGCGAAACCGAATGCAAATATTCTCTACTCCACCCTCGCGAAGGGTCCGAAATTGTCGCGCGAGGACCAGCTCAATTCTTCAAGGCTCTTTTTCCGTGAGCTAAACCGCTTTGGAATCACGAGTGCGATCGATGCGGGCGGCGGTTTTCAGAACTATCCCGATGACTATGGCGTTGTGAACGAACTGCACCGAAATGGAGAACTTTCCGTCCGGCTTGCTTACAACCTATTTACGCAGAAGCCGAAGCAGGAACTTGCCGACTTTCAGCAGTGGAGCCGAATAACAAAACCAGGCGATGGTGACGATTTCTTCCGCGTGAACGGTGCCGGCGAGATGCTGGTGTATTCGGCTGCTGATTTTGAGGACTTCCTCGAACCTCGTCCCGAGATGGCGCCCGTCATGGAAGCAGAACTCAAGGGCGTGATCAGGCACCTCGTTGCCAACCGCTGGCCATTCCGACTGCACGCAACCTACAACGAGACCATCGAACGTGCCCTCAACGTTTATGAAGAAGTCAACCGTGAGATTCCCTTCGATGGCTTGCATTGGTTCTTCGACCATTGTGAGACCATCTCGGACAAAAACATCGAACGCATCAAGCGTCTCGGCGGCGGCATCGCCGTGCAGAACCGCATGGCCTTCCAGGGAGAGCATTTCGTCGAGCGATATGGCTCACAGCAAGCTAAACGCACGCCGCCGATCCGGCGCATGCTCGAGATGGGTGTTCCGGTTGGGGCCGGTACGGACGCGACGCGGGTTTCAAGCTATAACCCATACCTTTCCCTCCATTGGCTTATCACTGGCAAGACGATCGGGGGTCTAAGGCTCTATCCCGAAGAAAACCGATTGGATCGTGCGGACGCACTCAAGCTCTACACCGTAGGAAGCAGTTGGTTTTCGACGGAAGATGGAAAAAAGGGAGCCCTCGCCCCCGGACAACTCGCGGACCTGGCCGTTCTTTCGGCAGACTATTTTTCGATTCCGGAAGAAGAGATCAAGGATTTGGAATCGGTGCTCACGATAGTAGACGGAAAAATCGTCTACGCCGCCGCAGAATTCTCACAACTTGCGCCGCCTGCATTACCAGTGAGCCCAAGCTGGTCTCCCGTTAAAGAGTACGGCGGCTATTCACGCCAGTCGGAGCAAGCTCTCGGCGTTGCCCACTCCGCTTCTTGTTCGCATATTGAGAACTCCGCACGTGGCTGGGCGAAATCGCACTTGCAAGTGCTGGGCGACCTCGGCCCTTGGGAACTGGGTTGCGACTGCTTTGC
>Ga0210391_10000411_pt1 | contig 46919 bp, 40 predicted proteins | sample IncBWC12OmetaG_FD_160573 | JGI IMG/M metagenome (GOLD analysis project Ga0210391, IMG submission 160573) | Forest soil microbial communities from Barre Woods Harvard Forest LTER site, Petersham, Massachusetts, United States - Inc-BW-C-12-O ...
TTGTCGGCATCTTTTTTGCGGTCGCGCGCCCACTCAATCGCCACTGGACCCAAATATCCCGCGGGAGACTTGAATAGCGCCTTGATCTCATTCTCGTCCATGGGCCGGGTCGCCCCGCCCACCGCGCCGTTCAGTTTGGCTTCGTTCAGTTGATGGTCGCCGCGCATCAGCACCACGATCGCGCGCAGCTTCGTTTTGACCGCCTTCTCGTTCTTATCAGCTACCGACTCCTCGGCCATCAGTGCCAGAGTCTTGATCTTGTTCTTCGGCGACACGCCCAGAAACTTTGCGACATCTTCGATCGTCTTCTGCCCCGGGGTATGCACTTCGACCGGATTGCCGTTACCCTCAGCAGCCAGATCGGCTACAGTCTCGAGTTTGGAGGTAGCTTTCTCCATGTTCGCGGCGTAATTGCAGCCGTCGCAGCTGACGATCTGATCTTCGCCGGCCGGAGTCCGGACCATGAACTCGTGCGATTCCTTGCCGCCCATCGCGCCTGAGTCGGCCTCGACCACCATGTACTTCAGCCCGCAGCGGTCGAAAATGCGGCGGTACGTTTCGTAATGCTTCTTGTAGGAAACGTCGAGCCCAGCTGCGTCGATGTCGAACGAATACGCATCCTTCATCATGAACTGGCGCACGCGCAGCAGCCCGGCCTTCGGCCGTGGCTCGTCGCGAAATTTCGGAGCGATCTGGTACCAGATCTGGGGTAGCTGCTTGTAGCTGCGCAGTTCTTTCAAGGCGATCGAAGTCATGACTTCTTCCTCGGTCATGCCCAGGCACATGTCGGCGCCCTTGCGATCTTTCAGGCGAAACAGATTCTCGCCCATGAGTGACCAGCGGCCGCTCGCCTCCCAAACCTCGCGCGGATGCAGCGCCGGCAGAAAAAACTCCTGCCCGATCTTGTCCATCTCCTGGCGAACAATGGCCATGATTTTGTTAAACGACCGGTTGCCGAGAAAAAGATACGAATAAATTCCCGCCGCCAGCTGGCGGATATATCCCGCCCGCACCAGAAATTTATGCGAAGCGACCTCGGCGTCGGCCGGTGCCTCGCGCAGTGTAGGAATAAAGCTTTCAGACCATCGATGCATAAGTTTGAGTACCGTGTGTCGAGTCGCGAGTACCGAAAATAGCCCGAGCCGACTCTAAGGTGGAATTGAATATTGTAGCAGCGCCGAATTCTGCAGAGAGCGAAGCGGCGCTCGTCTAATCTTGCGCTACAATGCTGAAAGGCCTATGGCAAGGACTGGCTACCGTTACAACATCATGCTCAGGCCCGAGCCCGAGGGCGGTTACACTGCGCTGGTTCTGGCTCTGCCGGGCTGCGTAACCTACGGCCGTACCGTGGACGAAGCCCGAGAAATGGCCAAGGACGCCATCTCCGGCTACATCGCCAGCTTGCGCAAGCACAAAGATCCAATTCCCACCGACGACAACACACTCGTGGCCTCTCTGGACCTCGAGTATTCGCGCTGAAGAATTCGGCATTCGGCGTTATACCCAAGGGCACCCTGATGTCGCTGCTGCGGGAGGCAGGCTTCACCCGCGAGGAACTGATCGAGTTTTTGGCTGGACGGTGAACCGCTGGCGCGACCCTCAGCCTTGCTCCTCCGGGCCTTCCGGGCTACCATTCCCGCACATGAGGAGATCGGTGCAGCCATGAGTAGCCACGACGTTATTCCCTTCGTCATGTTCGGACTCTTCTTTGTTGTGATGGCTGCCGTGATCGTGGCTAGCGTCCTCTACGCCAAGAAGCGAACCCGGGAACTCACTGAGGTCGCGCAGCGGATCGGGTTCCTGTTCACCGGGAACGGGCGGGGCCCGTCGTTCCCGTCGCAACCCAGGATTTCGATGCTGCAGCGCACTCGCGGAAGATTCAGCAATGTCATGACCGGATCTTCGGGCGGACTGCAGATCAGTCTCTTTGATTACTCCTACTCTGCAGGGAAATCCTCCATCACCCAGACCGTGGCCTCCTTCTCGCAGGACAAGCAATTGCCGCCGTTCGCTTTACGCCCCGAGAATTTCCTTGACCGGATTGGCGACGCACTGGTTCACAACGACATCGACTTCGATTCCAACCCGGAGTTTTCCAAGCGGTATCTGTTAAAGAGCCCGGACGAGGCCGGGGTGCGGAGACTCTTCACCTCGAGCCTGCTGACTTACCTCGAGCAGTTTCAGACGACTTGGTACGTAGAAGGCACTGGACCGCTTCTGATCGTCTACCACGGTGGGAGAACAGTGAGGCCTTCGGACCTGCCTGCTTTTCTCGAAGAGACTTCGAGGATTGCGCGCACCTTCTTCGCTGCGGCGTTGTAACGTCGACGCGCGCCTAAACTACCGAGCCAACTGCTTCAGTATTTCTTTCCCCAGCTTCTGCGACTCGCCGAAGAATTTTTGATACTCGAGGAATAGGCGGTTCAACTCCAGAGCCTTCTCCGTTGACGGATGCTTGCGCAGAATCATGTCGCGCACATGCACCGGGTTGGGCAAGGTCGCGTCTTCAGTTAATTCTTCCAGCGCGGTGTTGGGATCGTAGTGATACATGGAAACCTCATTGTGTGATTGGATGATCGGGTGATTGAGTGATTGAAAAGGCGAAGGCAGACTTTCGATTTCTAATCACGCAGTGACCCGATCGCTCAATGACTCAATCCTAAACCAGCTCCGTACTCCAAAGATCGTGCAGATGCACAATCCCTTCCAGCTTGCCGCCCGCGTCTACGACCATCAGCGAAGTGATCTTCTTCTCTTCCATCAAAGCCAGTGCGGTCGCGGCGAACTCGCCGCCTGAAATCATCTTCGGATCCCGCGTCATGGCTTCGCCTGCAGTGAGATCCATCACATCTTTCCCGCGGCGCTCGAGCAGACGGCGCAGGTCTCCGTCGCTCACAATCCCCACCAAGCGCTCGCCTTCCACCACCGCGGTTACGCCCAACTTCTTGCGCGACATCTCATAGATCACGTCCGGCATTTTTGTCTTCGGCGTCACCCGGGGCAGAGCGTCGCCCGTGTGCATCAAAGACTCGACCCGCGCTAGCCGTTTTCCCAGCTTCCCGCCCGGATGCAGGTTGGCAAAATCTTCTTCTTTGAATCCGCGGCGCTCGCTCAGAGTCACCGCCAGCGCGTCGCCCAGCGCCAGCATGGTGGTGGTCGAAGCGGTGGGCGCCAATCCGAGCGCGCAAGCCTCCTGCGTTATGGAACAATCGAGCCCCACATCCGCGGCTGCAGCCAAGGTTGAAAGTGTGGAGCGGGCACGGCTGTCGGCCGATTTCGACTTCTTCCCGGGTGCCCCATTTCTCGCGCGTTTTGTGCGCGAGAAGTGGGGGTTATCTTGTTTAGCTATCACGGCCTTCGCAGTTCCACAGATTTCGTCTCCGGTCATGGCAATCAACGGCACTTGCAACCGCTTGATCGTCGCCAGTAGCGCCAGAATTTCGGTGGTCTCGCCGCTGGCCGAGAGCGCCAATACGACATCCCCGCGCACCACCATGCCTAAATCACCGTGCAGCGCCTCTACTGGATGCAGGTACAGTGCCGGGGTCCCAGTTGAACTCAGAGTGGCGGCAATCTTGCGTGCAATCAAGCCGCTCTTGCCCATCCCCGTAACCACTACACGGCCCGCGCAGCTGAACATTAATTCCACGGCACGTTGAAACGCCTTGGCCATGGGGCCGCCAATGCGGTCGGCCAGGGCGTGCAAGGCTTCCGCCTCGATGCGCACCACGTTCTCGCCCGTGTGTTTCATGTTTTGGGTTTCAGACGGTGATGTTAGCACGCAGCCGCCTGAAGAATGCTGCTCGCAGCGGCTGAGAAATGGCTGGTTCCCGAATTACACGGTTACCCGCTTGCCCAAGCTCTCAGAAGTGATCTTCGCCTGGCGGCGTCACCGGCCTCTGTCCGAGAACGGCCAGCCCGCGGGACTGGATCAATTTGTCCCAAGGCCCCGCCTGCCAGTTGTCGCGCGTTTTGATCGCGAAACGCCATGGAGGCAGGGTCAGCATCAGATTGCGCGCGGTCGAATGCACATACGGTTCATACATCGACCGCAGCCTTCCGAGTTTTTCCAACGCATATTCGTCGCTGCGCAACTTCAGGCCAGCCGCGGTCAGTGCCTCCTGCACGGCCGCGAGTTCCGCTTCCGGCAGCCGCTCTTCCGCGTCCGGATCGTACCTGGCATTCACCACCTGCGCCAGATCGACGGCGGCGTGCCGCGCCATGGCAAACGTGAGCTTCGCTTGCCCTGGATTCACTCCGTCAATGCCGGTCAGAATCAGCGAAGTCACATCGAGCATAGTCGTCAGAGCGCCCACCCACGATTGATTGCTGTGCTGCGAGCGAAAGAACGTCAGTACCGGGTACGAAATCTGGCTCTCAAGCAACTCGCCGGCCCAGCGCTCCCACTCGCGCAACACTTCGTCGAGAACTTTCTGATCGACGCCCGGATCCTCCGACCTTCCGGCGAGGCGCACCAGCAACTCGGCGGCCGACGGAGGCGAACCGGCCCGCGCATCCAGCATGGAAATCTGAATCTCGCGCCGTGAAAACGAGGTGTAGACCACGGGAATGTAACCAATCACTACGCCCAGGAACGCGAAGCCCATCCCGGCTTCGACTACTGAGAGCGCCCGCGCGCCGCCGGAGGTCGGTAAAATGTCGCCGTAGCCCAGGGTAAAAAATGTTTCCCCGCTGTGATAAAGGATTTTGCCGAACGTGAGCGGCTCTTTGTTGAGCTGCTCGTGTCCGCCGATGCCGCGCTGAATCAGGGCAAAACCGAAAATCAGTCCTGTCGCCCAGAAGGCCAGCAGCAGAATCAGCGAGAGCGGGCCAAAATATCCCAGGAAATTCTGCTGCCGCGAAACTGTCTTGATGCGGCGCGCAATCCCGCGCCACGGAATCCACGTCCGGCGGTAAAACACCGCCGTGAGCCTGAGATGGCGGCGAACTCTCCGGGGCAGCACCACGGTTTCAAACGCGTCCAGCAACACCACCCAAATGATGGCCGCTCCACCCAGCACCGCGACAATGCTGCCATGCGAATTCATCAGGATTGCAATGTAGATGCGGGGGAAAGAGTACCAGATTCGAGATCACCCGGGCGGCGGATGCCCTATTCTCGTGTGCCCCATTCTAATGTCGCGCAGTTTGCGACATTAGAGTGGGGATTTTGAACTGGGAACCCGCGAAGAAACCTACTGCGGTTTCGCCGGAGCCTGTGCAGGCGGCGTCTGCGTGGCGGGAGCCTGCGTCTGCCCCGCGGCCGGCTTGGCGGTAGTCGTGCCCGCAGTTGCAGGCTTCGCCGCCGGCTTCTTTTTTGGTGCTGGCTTTTTCGCCGGCGCGGTGTCATCCACCACAATCTTCTTCGGTGGAGGCGCCGGAATTGCCGCCTGCGCCGTTTTCAAGTCCGTACGCAGCCGCACAATCTCCGCTTCCTTCGCGGTCGACAAAGTTTCCATCCGCTGCGCCATTTGCTTCCGCGTGTTATCAAAACCGCTCAGATCGTTGGCCATGGTCTGCAATTCGTCTTTCGATCCGAACGCACCTGTATCTTCGGCCACGCTGCTCACGACGTCGCAGAGGGCGTCGAGATTGCGGTAGAGCTTGAAAGTCGCGGGCAGATCCTCAGGGGACGCGCGCAACAGCGAAATCACATCGGGCAGCGTGCCTTCCAGATCGCGCTGAATGGAGTCAATCTTGGCCAGCGTTTCTTTCTTCGAGGCAGCGGTGGTCTTCCAGCGATCGATACGCAACTTGGGCAGGTCGGCCTGCGTGTTCTTCGACGTGGCTTCCAACTGCGCCAGCAGTCCGTTCAGTTGTGTGACTGACGCGTAGGAAACCGGTTCGTTGCTTTGCGCGGAGGGCCCGCCGGCTGCAAGTTGCACGTTCGCGGAAGCAGGGGCTGCGGCCGGTTGGCCGAGTGCGGCCGCCACAGATAACACGGAAAAGAGACCCGCCAAAAAAGGAAAGGTTCGGTTCATTGTTTTCGGTACATTGCCTAAGAACGGTGGCGCTCGCGAGCAAGCATACTACAACGACCGCCTAACTGTTCATCGGGTGAATCATTGAATCGCCAAATCATTCGACTCCCGGTCGCCTGCGGACGGATAATTAGAGGCAATCGTTGTAAAGAAGGGGAAAGAAGAGACGCTGGTGAGATCCTAATGTTTCTGAGATTGCGAGAAGGAATCGGGCGAATGATCCGTCACCGGGCGTTTCTGGCAGCCACCGTGATCCTCCTGCTGACGCTACCGGCACTCTCTCCCGCTCAGGATCTGGCTCGCCGCCTCATCCTGAAAGATGGCACCTACCAGTTGGTCACGAAGTATGAGATGAAAGGCGACCGGGTACGCTACTTGAGCGCCGAGCGCGATGACTGGGAGGAACTGCCTGCGTCGCTGGTCGACTGGCCCGCTACCGAGAAGTACGAAAAAGACCGCGCCGCCGGACAATCCGTGCCGGAAGCGGTGCAACTCGACAAGGAAATCGAGCAGGAGCAAGCGCGCGCGCAGGCTCTGCTTCCGGAGGTCGCCCCCGGACTCCGACTGCCCGCCGATTCCGGCGTGTTTCTGCTGGATAGTTTTCAGGGTGAGCCGCAAATCGTCGAAGTGCAACAGACCGCCGGAGACGTCAACCAGAACACCAAGGGCAGCATTCTGCGAGGCATCACTGGAGTGAAGCAAGACATTGAACTCGATGGTGCGCACTCCGCTGTGCAATCGCACGTGGACGTGCCTTCGCTCTACATCAATATCGACGACACTCCCGCGACCCCCGAACAGCTCGCGAAAGATGCCACGACACCCGCGTCGAGTCCGCAGCAAACGCAATCAGCCCAGCAGCCGGCGGTTCCGCTCGACCGCTTTCGCGTCATCCGCACCGAAGTTAAGGGCAACAAGCGCATCCTGGGCGACGTGAAGCGGCAGCTCACAGGAAAGATGAGTGAGGAACAGCACCCGGTCAAGACGACCGTCACGCGCGTCAGTGGAGGCTGGCTGAAACTCACGCCCACCGAAACCCTCGCGCCCGGAGAATATGCGCTGGTTGAAATGACGGCCCAGGAGGGTATGCCGGGCAAACAAGCAATGAATCTTTACGTGTGGGATTTCGGCGTGAACCCTAAGGCTGCCGCCAATGCCAATCCGTGGAAGCCTTCGACTCCGGAGCCGAAGGCGGATCCTGCTGCGAAGCCTGAGTGAGGTCAGAGGTCAGAGGTCAGAGGTCAGAATTCAGAATTCAGAATTCAGAATTCAGAAGTCAGAGGTCAGAAGTCAGAGGTCCGACCCTACTCTTTCAACATGCCGCGCTGTGCAATTCCGATGTTGTCACGGCTGGAGTTTTTGACTACATACATCATGCCGTCGGCCTGGCGGATCACGTCGTGCGCGGTGCGTGCGTCGTGTGGATAAGTGGCCAGGCCGATCGATGCGCGGACATTCAGATTCAGGCTCTCATCGCGGCAAAACGCGCTGGCCCGCAGGCCGTCGCGCAGTCGTTTGGCGACCACCAAGGCTTGATCTTTGCTGGTCTGGGGCAGAAGCACCACAAATTCGTCTCCGCCATAGCGGAATGCAAAATCGATCAACCGAAGTTGCGCTTTGATCAGGTATCCGATCTCCGCCAACAGCTTGCTGCCGATTAAATGTCCATGCGTGTCGTTGATGGTCTTGAAATGATCGAGATCGATGAACAGGACGCTGAATTCGTATCCGAAACGCGACGACCGGTAGACCTCAGTTTCGAGCGTCTTATACAAATGCCGCGCGTTATAGAGTCCCGTGCAGTCGTCGGTAATGGTGAGTTCCTGAATCTTCTCGACCCAGCGTGCGTTTTCAATGGCGATCGCAGCGTAGTCGCACAGCGACTGCAGGAAGAACAGCTGCGCATCTTTGAACCGTTCCATGTCCACGTTGACGAGCTGGATCACTCCCAGCACGCGCAGCTTCGACCGCAGGGGCACGCAGATTACCGAGCGCGTTTCTAACTTCGTAGTCTTGTCCACACGGCTGGTAAAGTCCGGGTCCGCGCTGACATCCGGCACTACGCGCGCTTCTCCGTGTTTCGCAACCCAGCCGGCAATGCCCTCGCCCATTTTCAGGCGAACATTTTTCAGCGCTTCGGCTTTGTCGCCAACCGCTATGGCGAAGTAGAGGTCGTCGTGGCCTTCGTCCACCATCAGGAGCGACCAGGTGTCCGGACGGAAATATTCCGCCATCTTTTCCATGATGGTCTGCAGAATGGAATCGAGATCCAGCGACGACGTGAGCGCCTTGGCCACGTCGTGAAAGATCGTGAGTTCCTGGTTCTGGCGCGTCAATTGGGTGCCGGCCTCAGGCATGCAGAGAATACCGTTGTTCCTCACTTAGTAGGGTGGCGTTGAAAAATTATATGCGTCAGTTTCGTAGAGGGGCAATGAACGTTGGTAACAGGAACCCGTAAAGCCAACGGGATGAATGTTTTCGGGACTGCGCGCATCCTGGTTGAGGTTGGAGTAATCTCATGAGGCTATGAATAAGAAGGAACTCCGAAGGCTCGTCTTCGTCGTCGCACTGGCAATCTTCGCTCTGACTGGCTTGGCGGTTTCACAGACAGCCGCACCACCTCCCGATGCGAAAAGCGCGGCAGACCCCAAGGCCGCGGCCGATGCTGTTCCAGCGATTGACGGCGGCATTGGTACCTGCTCTGCGGATTTCATCGTGAACGACGCCGACGGCAAGCCCGTCTACGCTGCCACCATCAAGGTCCACATCGAATATGGATTCATGTACCTGCGCAAGCTCGACCTGCAGATCGGCACCAACGCCGACGGCAAAGCCCGTTTCACCGGCTTTCCCGACCGGGTGAAGCACGGGCTATTCTTCGAAGCGTCAGAGGGCGATCGAGTGGCCGAGGCCTTTGACGATCCTGCCGCGAACTGTAAGAACCAATTCACCGTCGTCCTGCGCAAGAAACCTTAAGCAGGGCGGCCCGGCTCGGGCGACCTTCAATTTGCAGGATTAGTCCGCACTGGTTACCTCGCTCTAGACCTCTTGGCAGTAGCACCTCCAAGCGGGTTGTCCTATGATGGTTCGGTCACCTTTGGCGAGGGACAAACGGGGTCTCGGGTGGGGGAATTCGGGAATAAATTTCGCAAGGCGCGCGAGAAGAAGAACCTTTCGCTCGATGACGTTTCCAACGTCACCAAGATCGGCTCGCGCATGCTGCAGGCCATCGAAGAGGAGCACTTCGACCAACTCCCTGGTGGCGTTTTCAACAAGGGATTCATCCGCGCCTACGCCAAGCATCTCGGGCTCAACGACGAAGATGCCGTCACCGATTATCTTGCCTGCTTGCGGCAGGCGCAGATCGACGCGCACGAAGTCTGGGAACCGCAACCTAGCGCGCAGACCCGCACGCCTGAGAGACCGCGCCCAGTGCAGCCCAATCGGCCTGCCCCTACACCGATCCGGGCGGCTGAAAAGGCACAAACTCCGGCACAGATCGAGGAACTCCCCGAACTGCAGTTGCCCCGGGCTGAAGACGTCCGCCCGCGGCGGAGAGAGTTTATCCAGCAGCCGGACAGCACAATCCCCTGGAGAATGCTGGGGGTGGCCGCCGTCGTGATCGTCGTAGCGGTGATGCTCTGGACGCGTCGTTCCCATCGGACGAACGCCGCAGCCGCCACCGCGGCGCCCGTCCAGACCGCGCAGGCCGCGCCGATGGCAACTCCCGCTCCGGGGGCGAATAAAACGGTATCCACGACCCCGCAGGCTGGCCGCGTGGCGACGCCGCGGGCGCCTGCGGCGGCTCCACAGCCTTCGCTGCATCCTACGTCCTCGGCGGCTGCTCATCCCGCTACGGTCGCGCCTGTATCATCGCCTGCCGCTGCCCCCACTAACGGCGACAACCGCAACAATGGCGCGACTGTTCAGATATTGTCGAAGGCGAATCCGGCATCATCCGAGAAGTTAGCCACTCCCCTGACGTTGGTGATCCGGGCCAAGGAAACTTCGTGGATTTCCGTGCTCGCGGACGGCCAAGCGGTCAGCCAGGAAACGCTCATCGCCCCCGCCAATACCTCCGTGCGCGCCAACCGCGAAATCGTCGCCAAAGTCGGCAACGCTGCAGGCGTGACGTTCCTGTTTAACGGTCAGGAGATTCCGGCTGACGGCGCGGAAGCTGAAGTTAAGACATTTGTGTTCGATTCCAACGGCATGCGGGTCGCGGCCGCAACGCCAACTCCCGCGCAATAACCCCGCATAGGAACGAGAACTGCTTCCGGGTCTTGCCGTTGGCCGGTTCGCCAAACCGCTGACCCGCGGATTCCTCCCGTCCACCTTTGGATTTGGGCTATTGAGCTCATCCCACGGCAGTTAAGGTCAAAATCATTGCGCGACCGCCGGGGGTCTGATAGCCTTGGTTTTAGGACTTCCTTTTCGCCGCTCGCTCCGTCGCGGCCGCGTGGATTTCCCCCGGGGTCCCGCCCGATCAATAGTCCATAAGTTTTCTGTACGGCGCAGTACTGATAATGCGCGTGCAACCGAAGGAGACACACAACTTGGCATCAAAGAACCGTTATTTATTTACTTCCGAGTCTGTCACGGAAGGCCATCCCGATAAGATCGCCGACCAGATTTCCGACGCCATCCTCGACGCCTGCTTGAGCGAAGACACCACCAGCCGCGTCGCCTGCGAAACTCTGACTGCTACCGGCCTGGTTGTCATTGCCGGCGAAATCACCACCAAGGCTTACGTCGATTTCCAGACCGTGGTTCGCGGCACCGTGGCGGCAATCGGCTACGACAATGCTCTCTACGGCTTCGACGCCAATACTTGCGCCGTCATTTCCAGCATCAATAAACAATCGGGCGACATCGCCATGGGCGTTGACACCGGCGGCGCCGGCGACCAGGGCATGATGTTCGGCTATGCCGTCAATGAGAATGAGGAGTTGATGCCGACTCCCATTGCTCTGGCGCACAAGCTGACCATGCGGCTCTCGCAGGTTCGCAAAAACGGAACACTTCCCTTCCTTCGGCCCGACGGCAAATCCCAAGTCACAGTGGAATATGACGCTAACGGAAAAGTTCTCCGGGTGGATGCCGTCGTCATCTCCACGCAGCACTCTGAGAACGTCGCGAATGAGGAGCTGCGCGCGGGCATTCTGAAGCATGTGATTCAGGCCGTGATTCCCGCGCACCTGCTCGATGAAGACACGAAGTATCACATCAACCCCACGGGACGATTCGTTATCGGCGGCCCCATGGGTGACACGGGACTGACCGGCCGCAAGATCATCGTCGACACCTACGGCGGCATGGGCCGACACGGTGGTGGGGCATTTTCCGGTAAGGATCCGACCAAGGTCGATCGCTCTGCCGCATATATGGCACGCCACATCGCGAAGAACGTGGTTGCTGCCGGCCTGGCTGGACGCTGCGAAGTGCAGCTTGCTTACGCCATCGGCGTGGCCGACCCGGTCAGTGTGCTGGTCGAGACTTTCGGTACGGAGAAAGTGGATCCGGCGATCATCCCGGATTTGATTCGCTCGCACTTCAAGCTGACTCCTCGGGGGATCATCGAATCGCTCAACCTGCGACGGCCGATTTACAAAAAGACTGCGGCGTATGGGCACTTCGGGCGCAACGACTCCGACTTCACGTGGGAGGCAACCGACAAAGCGGCGAAGCTTGCCAGCGATGCCGGCCTGCGGGAGCCGGTAGCGCAAGCCGTTCGGAAATAGCTTTCGGGAAAAGCCCCACTTCTCGCAAAGAACGCGAGAAATGGGGCACCCGGGTTTCCTTCGCGATCCGTTGCAGTGATGGGAATTTTTGGCGGGAACCGAAGTGCCATTCCGGAACTGGGCCGAAAGGCCCGCTCCAAACGCGTTCTCGGAATCCTGACCGGGACTAAGAAGTTCGTGTATTCTTGCGAAAATGTTTTCGAGATTCGAAACACTTCGTCTTTCTACTGGTCGTCAATTTTTAGATCGTCAACTTTAGTTTCCGCCGCTTTCAAGCGCGCCACATAGGAGAAGCATGTCAACAGCAGCTGTGAATTGCGACATCAAGAACGTAGAACTGGCCGACTTAGGCAAGAAGCGCATCGAGTGGGCGAACCAGTCCATGAAGGTGCTGCAGATTATTCGCAAGGAATTCATCAAGAACCAGCCCCTGAAGGGCATCCGCATTTCGGCTTGCCTGCACGTTACGGCCGAGACGGCGAACCTCGCGATCTGCCTGCGCGACGGTGGAGCGGAAGTTGTGCTGTGCGCTTCGAACCCGCTGTCGACCCAGGATGATGTGGCAGCCTCGCTCGTGCGCGACCACAACATTCCGGTCTATGCCATCAAGGGTGAGGACAACGACACTTACTACAACCACATCCTCGCTGCCATTGACCACAAACCGCACATCACCATGGACGACGGCGCCGACCTGGTCTCGCTGCTGCACACCAAGCGCACAGACGGTCTCGCCGACGTGATCGGCGGCACCGAAGAGACCACCACCGGCGTCATCCGGCTGCGGGCGATGTCGAAAGAAGGAGTGCTGAAGTTTCCTATCGTCGCGGTCAACGACGCCGACACTAAGCATCTTTTTGATAACCGGTACGGCACCGGGCAGTCGACCATCGACGGAATCGTCCGCGCCACAAATTTTCTGTTGGCTGGTTCGAAGTTCGTGGTCGCCGGCTACGGCTGGTGCGGCCGTGGACTCGCTTCCCGCGCCCGCGGCGCGGGCGCCGAAGTCATCGTCACTGAAGTCGATCCGACGAAAGCGCTTGAGGCGGTCATGGACGGCTTCCGCGTCATGTCGATGACCGAAGCCGCCAAGCTCGGCGATGTGTTCTGCACCGTGACCGGCAACAAGAGCGTGCTCACCAAGGATCACTTCGCGTTGATGAAAGACGGAGCGATCATTTCAAACTCCGGCCACTTCAACGTCGAAATCGACATTCCTGCGCTGGAGAACATGTCGTCCTCCAAGCGCACCACGCGCACGTTTGTCGAAGAGTATTCGCTGAAAGACGGACGCAAGATCAACCTGCTGGGCGAAGGCCGTCTCATCAACCTCGCCGCGGCCGAGGGCCATCCCGCCAGCGTGATGGATATGAGCTTTGCTGACCAAGCGCTCTCCGTGGAATACATGGTGAAGAACCACAAGAAGCTGGAGAAGACGGTCTACAAAGTTCCCGACGAGCTCGACAAGCGCGTCGCCAAGCTGAAGCTTGAGTCGATGAGCATTAAAATCGACAAGCTGACGCCGGAGCAGGAAGAGTACCTGGCGGGCTGGAACGAAGGCACATAGTTCTTATGGAGCATGGTTCGTGTGGAGCGGGCACTGCTGCCCGCTGGTTTTGACTTGAAACGGGGCAGCTTGCGCTGCCCCGTTTGCTTTTGGTGGGAAGACTCGCGCCTTCGCGTTAACAGCCTTCCCCGATTTTGCTAGGAGTGTTGTAAAACGTGTTCACGCCAAGGGATGCAGTCGGCACCAAGTCCAGACCAATCGTAGCGTAGCTAATCGTGTTCCCCGAAACCATCCCTGCGTGGCAGGTTAGGGTAATGCCGTTCTGGGGGCCTGAAATCTTGTTTCCCTTGATGGTCGCGCCATCCACCAGGGCCTCGATTCCTCCGTAGTAAATTACGTTGATAAGTGCGTCGGCTATGACCTGGATGGTATTGCCTGAAATCGTCAGCTCCGTCTGGGCCGCCCCGTCATCGACTATAGCTGTGCCAGATAGAACATCGCCGCCGCTCAGCCTGGGGCCGGAAATGAAGTTTGCTTCTACCGTCCCACTTACTCCAAACAGGTAAATACCGTAGCTTCCGTCGGGCGACGTTGGGAATACCTGGTTTCCTTTGATCGTCACCGTGAGCGTTCCATTCGTTAAATTAGGCGGACTGCCGGCGACGATGCCCGCGGCTGAATAGCTGTTCTCCACGGTCACGGCCGTGGGAGTGAAAGAGGCATTCTCTGCCCAGATTCCAACCGAGCACCCTTGGCCGAAAAAGCCCACATGGTTGAGCGTTCCCGATGCGCCGGTTGCATAATAAAATCCTACGGTCTTGGGAATGCTGGTACTGGTGCAGGAGCCACCCGGGGTGGTCACGAAGACGTTCTGAATATTCACCGTTGCGCCCGTAACCCAGATAACCGGTGCGATGGTGCCCCCGAGTATCGGGTTTTTATTGAAAGCGAAGATGGGGCTGGTTGTCATCTCTGGCGTAGGGGCATTGGCAATTACCGCGCCAGTCGCGCCATTTGCGGCCGAACTATTGAGCCCGTTGAGTGTCAAATCCTTCGAGATAATTACTTGTTCGCTGTACTGGCCTGGACAAATCAAAATAGTCGAGCCCGCCGGCGCCGTCTTTACAGCTGCACCGATCGTTGAGAAGCTACCGGTTTTGCAGGTGCCGACGTAGTAGGTGCCGGCCGTTGCCGGGTGAGCGCAAACCACCAGCACTGCCAACAGGCAAATTGTCTTGGGTGACATAAGATCCTTTCTTTCTTCTTTCTTCTCTGGCGGGGTGCCGGGAAATGGCAGGCTTGCCGGCCGGCGCATCTAACACCCGCCCCCGATCTTTAAATCAACGCTGTAAAAGGTATTCACTCCGGTGGATCCGGCCGGCACATCACTTATCCCATAACCGGTGTTGCTAATCGTGTTGCCTGAAGCGGTAGCGAGACAACTTAGTTCGATACCATATTCAGGGCCTGAAATCTTGTTTGATTTTACGGTGGCGCCGGCCACCTTGATGAGAACCCCAATAGAAACAAATGAATATTCGAATGTGTTGCCACTGATCAGGATGGTATTGCCTGAAATCGTCACATCCGTTTGAGACACGCCGTCATCTTCGATCGCAGCCACTGAGAGTCCCGTCACGAAGGAGCCTTGGCCGGTCCACCTGGGGCCCGAAACAACATTCCCTTCTACTGTCCCGCTCACCCCATGCATGTAAATTCCGAAAGATCCGTCCGGGGACGTGGGGAACACCTGATTTCCCTTGATCGTCACCGTGAGCGTTCCATCCGGTATATCCAGACTGCCGGCAATGATTCCCCCGTCTAGATAGCTGTTCTCGACCGTCACCGCAGTTTGGGTAAAAGAGGCATTCTCTGCCCAGATTCCAACTCCGCACTCCTTGCCGAAAAAGCCCACATGATTAAGTGTTCCCGACGCCCCGGTCGCATAGTAGAACCCGACATTCCTCGCGGGGCAGGTCGCACTAGGCGCAACATCGACAGCAACGTTCTGAATATTCACGGTTCCCGAGGTGACCCAGATGACGGGCGCGATTAGACCAAAATCGGCATTCAATACATTGATTCTGCTGGTTGTCGTCTGCATCGTATTGGGAGGAATAACTTCCACGCCAGCCCCGGTCGAGCCATCGAGCCCTTTGAGCGTCAAATCCTTCGAGATAATTGGCTGTTCGGTGTAGGAGCCAGCACAGATCATAATTGTCGATCCCGGCGCCACGCTCGGTGAGTTTACGGCTGCACTGATCGTCGGAAAGCTACCGGATTTGCAGTTTCCGACATAGTAGGTGTTTGCCGCTGCCGGGTAAGCGCTAACCACGAGCAGCGCCAACAGCCAAATTGTCCTGGGTGACATAAGATCCCTTCTTTACTTCTTTGGCGAACAGGGTCGCGGGACGGTATTTCTGCTTCTACTGTGAATATCGGAAAGGGCGGGGGAAACACGACAGGGACAAACCTCAGGGACAGCTTAGGGTTTTTATACCAGTGTTGTAGAAGGTGTTCACGCCTGGCGTGAATCCAGCCGGCAACTCCATTATCCCGTAATCGGCGTTGCTAATCGTGTTCCCGGAAACCGTAGCCGCGTTGCAGTATAGTCCGATAGCGTAGTGAGCACCTGAAATCTTGTTTGACTTTACGGTGGCGCCGTCTACATTGACGGCAATCCCCCAATAAAAAAAGTCTTGTGTTTCTGAACTCTCGTTGACTTGGATGGTATTGCCGGAAATCGTCACATCCGTCTGAGCCACGCCATCATCAAAGATGGCAAAGCCCGAGAGTCCCGACGGGCCGGATTCATTACTGCTCCACCTGGGGCCGGAAACAAAGTTTGTTTCTACCGTTCCGCTTACCGAATACAGGTAAATGCCATAGATTCCTTCGGGGGCGATCGGGAACACCTGGTTGTTCTTGATCGTCACCGTGAGCGTTCCATTCTGTAATAGCAGACTGCCGGCAACGATTCCCTGGTTTGAGGTGCTGTTCTCGATCGTCACGGCCGTGGGCGTAAAAGAGGCATTCTCTGCCCAGATTCCAACTGAGCACGCGTCGCCGAAAGAGGCTACACGATTCAGCGTCCCCGACGCGCCGGTTGCGTAATAGAATGCGACCGTCCTTGGGGGGCAAGGCGCATTCCCCAAAACGCTGACCAGAACGTTTTGAATATTCACGTTTCCCCCTGTGACCCAGATGACGGGCGCAATTAGACCAAAATATTTATTCAATGCATCGATGGGGCTGGTGGTCGTCTGCATTGAGGTGGGGGCAACAATGAACGCGCCAACCCCGGTCGAGCTAGCAATCCCGTTGAGTGTCAAATCCTTCGAGATGATCACCTGTTCGCTGTAGTTACCGGCACAAATCGAAATGGTCGAGCCTGCCGGCGCCGCCTTGACGGCCGCACTGATCGTCGGAAAGCTGCCGGATTTACAGCTGCCGACGTAGTAGGTGCTGGCCGCTGCCGGGTAGGCGCAAACCACCAACACTGCCAACAAGAAAATTGTCTTGGGTGACATAAGATCCTTTCTTTCGATCCCTTCCTTGGCGAACCAGATCTCGCGAACCAGGCACACCGGCGGGCGCGATTAACACGCCGGGGCGAACTTTATAGGAACGTTGAAATAGGTATTCCCTGTGGCGGTTCCGGACGGAAGAAGCACACCCCGATAGACGTTGGCAATATTGTTCCCTGAAACGATAGCCCCCCCAGCGGCGCAATTTACCCAGATACCGATTGCAGCGCCTGAAATCTTGTTTGACTTTACGGTGGCACCGGGCACAACGATCTGGATCCCCGTCCCTACACCATCGATTTGGATGGTGTTGCCTGAAATCGTCACATCGTTGCTTTGAGCCACGCCAAAATCCAGGATTCCAGTCAGCCCGAGTGCCGTCAGCCCTTGGCCCTCGATCCACTCCCACCTGGGACCAGAAACCAGGTTTGCTTCCACAGTCCCACTTACCCCATATAAGTAAATGCCGTAGGCTCCGTCGGAGGCCGTCGGGTACACCTGGTTTCCAGTGATCTTCGCAGTCAGCGTTCCATTCACTAACGTGGGCAGACTGGCGACAACGATTCCCGCGGCTGAATAGCTGTTCTCGATGGTCACGGATGTTTCGGTGAATGAAGCATTGTCTGCCCAGATTCCAACTGCGCACGCGTCCCCGGCAAAGCCCACATGGTTGAGCGTTCCCGACGCCCCGGTTCCGTAATAGAATCCGACAACTTTTGGTGGGCAGGGTAGCGGATCACCGTAATAATCGGAATCAGCATTGACAAAAACATTCTGAATATTCACGGTGGCCCCTGTGACCCAGATGACGGGAGCGATGGGGCCTCCGAGTATCGGGTCTTTAATGAAACTGAAAATGGGGCTGGTCGTCGTTTGCATGAATTCCGGGGGTAAAACGTAAGCACCAGATGCGGTCGGGCTGCTGAGCCCCACGAGCGTCAAGTCCTTCGAGATGATTACCTGTTCGCCGTAATAGCCAGGACAAATCATAATGGTCGAGCCCGCCGGGGCCTCGTAAACCGCCTGACCTATCGACGGATAGCTGGGGGATTTGCAGGGTCCGACGTAGTAGGTACCGGCCGCTGCCGGGTAAGCGCAAACTACGAGCACTGCCAGCAAACAAATCGTTTTGGGTGACATAAGATCCTTTCTTTCGATCCGATCTTTGGCGATCTTCGCCGAACTGGGCCCTAGGACGCGGTCTGATTCATGCATCCCTATGTCTGTAACAGCGCAAACAGCACGGAAAAACGATCATCCGCCAGAAAGTTTTCCCAGGTTATTTGAGGGTTTCCGGGAAGCCAGGAGTTCGTTGATCGGATAGCACATCCCAAGGTCGCGATCGCGGCAACCCAGCGCCCTGTGCTGAGGCTGCAATCCCGGGCATCCCGGCTTTAAAGGCTGTCGAAAGGTGGGAACTACGACTGCATGGGTCAGCCCTTGGTCAACTGCGCAGGCGGGAGGTGTTCCGGTTGCTTTTGCAGGTTGGCTGCGTCGGCGGTGAGTTTGGCTTTGCGCCAGACGCTGGCGACGGCCATGGTCCAGAAGGGGACGAGGTCGACTCCGGGCACGAGTTTGGCGAAAAACGACGGCAGAAATTCCCAGTGCCAGCCCAGTAGGTGAATCATCGCGGCGCCGACGCCGAGGTCGAGAAGATCATCCGCGGGAGACAGCGCGCCTTCAACGAACGCGGGGAAGACGAAGATCTGTAACGCGTCCGCGACGATCGCTAGCACCATGGCGGTGACAAACTGCGGACCCGGTGAAATCGTGATGGAGTCGTCGCCCTTCATGGCCTGCATCAGTTCATTCTACGCCTCGCAGCCGACAGCTTGTCTTGATTTTGCTCGCAGAAAACCGGCAGGCTAATGCGCCTTCTCCCAGGCACGCGTGCGCGGCCACCAGCGGCGCACATTGCGGCAATACTGCTCGTAGTCAGCCCCGAATTTGCGGCGCAGCGTGGGCTCTTCATAGAGCCTGACAAACAGGTACACGCCTAGAGCAACCCCGGCCGCGGCGGCGATCATGGCCGGATTGGGGTGTCCGAAAACGGTCCACAGGCCGAGCCAACCGGCCGCGAGACCAAGATACATGGGATTACGCACGTAGCGGTAGAAGCCCACGACCACCAATCGCTGGGGCGGAGCCATAGGTGCTGGCGTCCCGTGACCGGTCCAGCCAAAGTCCCAGACACAGCGCAAGGCGACGGCGAAGCCTAAGACCGACGGCAGAGCGGCGAGCCATCGCCAGCGCGCTTCCCCTGCCATTTCCACTGAGAACCCGAGCCACTGCGGCAGCAACCAGAACCACAGCGAAAAAAACGCCGCGCCCACCAGCAGCGAAGCCAGCGCAACCGGCCAGCGTCCACCGCTCTCGGCCGGAGGAACGATTCCAGAGTTTGCAGTCGTCATAGTCCCCTCCTGTTGCTTCTCTATTGAGTATTACTGGGCTGCCCGATGGATGGTTGCTGGTTTTTTGGGGAGCTACCCGGTTACTGGTTTTTTGGGGAGCTACCCGGTTAGTAGAGCCCGTCGGCGACCCAGCGCTGGACTTGCTCTTCCACCGAGAACTTCTCCTCTGAGGGACGCATGAACTGCGAGGTCAGGGAGAACGCCTGCGCTTCGAGAGGCACATTGAAATGGTTCTTCGTCCGCATGAACTGTTCCACGAAAAGTTCGGTATAGCGCTCGACGCCGAGGATGTAAAACTGGACCGCGTGGACCAGGGCATGGAACAGTGAGCGCTCGGTCAGCACTTCGTTGAATACCACGACGTCGAGAAAGGTCACGGAGTCCATGTGGGTGACCTCAGGCAGGTTGTTAAAACCCAAAGATCGGGCTTCGGCATAGAACGAAGGCGTGCAAATCCGCTGGCCTTCGAGTTCGACGACGCGGACCCGATCAAGCAGCCCGGCGGAAAAATATGGCCACATAGCCGACTTGTGGTGATTCCCCAGGGGCAGGGCGGCGGGAAAATATTGCGCGCGTTGCTGGCGCAAATAGGTGTTGACGTACTGAATAGCCTTTGCGGTCTGCTCACTAACTCCGGATAGCGGAGGACTTTGTACGCTCGGCGGAAATTTCTTTTCGAGGGGCGCGTGCAACTCTTGCCGCGCATCGGCGGCCGCGCAGAAATCTTCATGCGTGTACATCTCAAAAACTCCTAGTTTGGTTTTAAGGAACCGGAAAAATGCAGGAGGGGGCCTAAATACCCAACCATCATACCTTATTACGTGTACACTGTCAACGCAATATAACATGAAAAGCGGAAGGAAGCCGCGGGATGCATGCGCCGCCGCGGCCGCCTTTCCTGACAAAAGGGAACCTGGGAAGTGATGGGGGGAGGACTTGTAGGAAATGTATAACAATGTTATGTCTACGGTGTCAACATATTATTGTAGCCGTGCCATTTCCTCTGTGCAGAGGAGTCAACTATGCCGCGCCAGCCGGATCCCGATCTCGAAGAACGCATTCTGAAAGCCGCGCAAGTGCTGTGGAAGCGGGGTGGAGACAAAGCTCTAACTCTGCGTGCGGTCGCTAAGGCCGCAGGGACGAACACGCCCGCGGTCTACCGCCGGTTCAAAGACCGCCGGGATTTAGTGAAGGGGCTACTGCTGCAAACCGTGAGCCGCCTCGCGAAGAGCTTCAGCACAGTCGAGACGGTGGAAAAACTGGCCGAGACATATGTGGAGAGCGCGCTGGCGGACCCGCACGCATACGAGCTGTTTTACAGCTATGGGCGCGAGCTTTCGCCGGCCAAAGGCGCGGGACGGCCGAAGCCGATCCGCGACTCCCGGCCCAACTTCGCCCTGGTAGAGCGGCGGTTGGCGGAACAGCTGGGCGGTCAGCCGGAGGATCACACACACCTGGCACTCGCGCTGTGGGCCCTGATGCACGGCAACACCATGCTGCTGTTATCGAAATCCATTCCCGAGGGACACGAAGAGGAGTTGCGCTCGGCCTGCCGGGCCGCGGTGAAGGCGCTTCTGGAAGGAGCGGCCAGTTTCCCTGAACAAAAGAAAAGCAAGAGCGGTGGGCATCTCCACCGGTAGAGCGGCTCGTCAACCCTCCCTGCTCGGTCGTGCTTCAGTCTGAGGAAGATCTCATCTGGTCTGTTTCCTGCCGTATTGAGTTCCGCATTTTCTGCCGATAAGAACAGTGAAGGCTGTCGAGTTGAAGATCGAGATTCGAAGTGTGCGACTCGGTGGCGGCGATGTGCGACGCAGACAGAGTGTTGGAATGAGGGCGGGAAATGACTAAGGTTCTGCTGGTTGACGACAGCAAGTTTCTGAGGATCGCAACGGAGAGGGCGTTGGCTCGGGCGGGCTACGACGTCAGCACGGCCGTAGACGGGGAGCATGCACTCGAGATGGCTCGAGAAAAGCGGCCTGACGTGATCCTGCTGGACATGCTGCTTCCGAAAATGGCGGGCCCGGATGTTTTGAAGGCGCTGAAAAAAGATCCGGCGACGGCGGGGATTGCAGTTGTGGTCCTGACCGGGCTTTCGCACAGGAATGCGGCGCGCTTGCGGGAGGATGGGGCTTCCGCGTTTCTGGAAAAATCGGAGTTGGGGCTCGATACGGGATGCGAGGCGCTGTTGAGCGAACTGGCGCGCATTATCGAGAGATTGCATCTTGGAGGCCCTGAGAGGACCTTGGCACTGGGCAAAGCCGCCCATCAGAGCTGATCCCACCGTAACCTGCGGGATGTGACCTTTCCCCATTTAAACCTGCAGCCGGACGGACAAACTCTCCCTTTCCAAGGGGAGCTTCCTGATCGGCTGAAAATAAATCACTTACAGGCGGGAACTCCAGAAGCTCCCCCGGAGTCTATGTTGAGTGAGAGTCACGGCTTCGGTCAGAGTTTGCCGGACTTGCTTGAACAGTGCTGGGTGGCGAAATATTCAAGGCGCGGTAGGGTGGAAAATCCTATAATCAGCTTGTAGGAAAGCAGGGACGCCGTTATGGCGGGAGCAACCACCTTGGGTGATCTGGCGAGTGCAATTGGAGCGCGGTCGCAGGAAGAAGCGGCGATCGTCGCCGAACTGAAGGCCGGCTCGGAAGCGGCCTACGCCTGGCTGATCGGCGAATTTCAGCAGCCGGTGTACGGGCTGGTGTACCGGATTGTGAATGATCCGGCGGACGCGGCCGATACGACCCAGGATGTGTTTCTGAAAGTGTTTCGCGGCATGAAGAGTTTTCACGGTGGGTCGAGTTTGAAGACCTGGATCTACCGCATCGCCCTGCATGAGGCCGCCAACCGACGACGGTGGTGGTTCCGGCATAAAGCGAAAGAGACTTCGATTGAGCCGGTGGAATCGGAGGGCCCGAGCGCTTCGGAAAATGCGATGCAGGTGGCACTGACCGATCATGCCGATTCTCCGTTTGATAACGTCGCGCATCGCGAAGTGCAGCATAGGGTGGAAGAAGAGCTGACCAAGGTACCGGAGCCCTACCGGACCACTCTGATTTTGCGCGATCTGGAAGATATGTCGTACGAAGAGATTGCCGAAGTGCTGGAGATTTCCCTGGGGACGGTGAAGTCACGGCTGACTCGCGGCAGAGACGCACTGCGGCAACGGCTGGCGTCCTATGTGCGTGAAGTTGGAAACGAACTGGGATTGACCGCTCCGACCGAGGACAACAAAGAGAGTCGGAGTTCGGACATCCAGATTCCAAGAAACCAGGTTCCGAAAGATCCGGTTTCCGGTGGGGGTAGAAGGGTCGAGGTGATTTCATGAAGGGCACGGTGAAAAACGCGGGATTGCAGTGCCCCCAGGCGAAGCGCCTGTTCTCGCCATATTTGGATGGAGTTGTGACGGGCACGGAGATGCTCGCGTTGCAGGACCACTTGTCGGACTGCCAGGCCTGCAACGACGAGTACCTGGCGCTGCGGCGGACGCAGCAGTTGCTGGTTAGCGTGGGACGCCCCAGAGTTCCGGATGACCTGGGCCTGAAGTTGCGCCTGGCCATTTCGCGCGAAACCGCTCAGGCCAAGCGCGGCCGGTTCGAGGGGCTCATGGTGCGCATGGAAAATGCTTTCCACGCGTTCATGGTTCCGGCGACGGCGGGCTTTCTGAGTGCGCTAATTATTTTTGGAATCGCGATGGTGTATTTCGTGGCGCCTTCAACACTGCGCGCCGACAACGATGTGCCGCTGGTGCTGGTCAACACCGCGCCGGTGTTGCAGCAGAGCGCATTCGGCATGACCCTGGATACGATCGACGCGGATTCGCTGGTCATCGAGGCTTATGTCGACGCGAACGGCCGCGTGCAGGATTACCGGATTCTTTCCGATCCGAACGACTCGAAAGATGTGCTGCCGCAGGTAAAGCGCATGCTGATTTTCACGACCTTCCGTCCCGCGCTATCGATGGGACGCCCGACTCCGAGCCGCGCCGTGCTGTCGTTCTCGAAGATCAGCGTACGAGGGTAGAAGCTTTTGGCTTTTGGCTTTTGGCTTTTGGCTTTTCTCGTTCAACTTTCAACTTCGGCTTATTTTGCTTCCAAAATTCCCCACTTCTCGCAAAAGACGTGAGAAATGGGGCACCCGCTCTTTCCTCGATTCCGTCAGACGCTGTTCGCGCAGCGCCGATAAACGCGGGGTGCTGGGTCGGAGGCCGGATCGTCCGGTTCCAGCTGGAGCGCGGTGGCCGACGGCTGGAACGTTGAACTGACGACTTCGAAGGTCTTCACGTAAGGAATTCCATCCAGCAGTTCTTGTAGAACCTGCACTACTTCAGGATAGCCGGTAGCGTTGTAGGCCTGCGCGTTTCCCTCGTGATCCCAGAAGCTGATGGTGGCGACTTCGCTGTCATCAGGAAGAGCGAGGATAATAAGATCCAGGAAACCCTGCTGCTGGCGCAGCCAGGGAAGGATTGTGCATTCCATTAGGCCCGCGAAACGGCGCAGCGAGTCTGGTTTCAGGCGAACAGAGACTTTTCGAGCGAACATGATGGGACCCGCCGCCCCTCCGCCGCGTCGGGCTGGCTGCTTGCGAGGAGCCACTCCGCACGGCACACTGCTTACTCAATAGTGCGCTTCGGCGCCCTAGCGTTACATTGAGAGGAGGCCAGCGCTGCAGCATTTCGATGCGTGGCGGACCAAATCAAGGCGTGGTGCTGAAATTGATGGTGAATTCTCCCGGCTCGTCTTTCACGGTGTAGCCCGGCGGAACTTCGAACAGGCTTGGGTCTGGCTCACTGCGGTCGATGTTGACGAGTTTGTCTGTGCTTTCTCCGCTTCGCGGATCGTCCGATTTGTTGAGGATGATCTCTTTCAAATCGGGGGACTTCCACGTCTCATTCGTATTGGTGACGGGACGGTCGTTGCCCATCGCACCCACCGGCCAGGTTGTGGTGTGACGGGTGCCTTCCGCTGGTATTCACCGACGTGAAGCGAAAGGCGTGTCCTCGGAAATAGTTGCGCCGGTCGCACGGCGAACAGAAAATATCTGTCAAGGATGCGGTAAAACCATCCATGGCAAAAGTGTGAGCTGTGCTCGTTGTGCCGTCAGTGATGCAACTAAGAACATGCTGAATGTGGCTCGCGTCGGACGCCAAACAGCCAATAGTCCCAAAGCCCGATTGAAGCGCGCGAATACCCTGCGTAAGAATACTTTGGCGCAGCAGTCTTGGAAGCCATCGGACCAACCGGCCTGGCTAACCGAGGAATTCTATATGACCAAGATTCAGCCGGTTCTTGCGTCAACGTCGGCATCCGCTATCGCTCGACGAATCTCGGTTTCGCGTTGCTACGCTGGCCGCATCCGCAAAGGATACCGACCGCATCCACGGCACTGGAAAATACTAGCTGACCTCGCAGGTGCAATGGTTTCATAAAGCAATACTGGCCCAGGCTGCAACCAATTCCAGCGGCAGTTTTACAGCGACACCCTTTCTGCGAAGCAATTTCGTTATTTGCTTGAGGTCAGAGCTTTCTGCTGGGAGAAACATTCTCGCGACAGGAGGGCGTGGGACAACTGGTGAAGATGGCGACCGAGCGCGGGCGCAAGACACGACCAACGCTGAAGGTACTCGCACGCAGTCGGGACAAAGGCCAGTCATGTTGCCCAGTGCGTCGACTTCGCGTTAGCCCTACGGCTTTGATGCCGGATAGCAGGCCAAGAGCGCCGCAGAATGGCGTGGCACATCCGCCGTAAAGTCTCTAGGTTCCGTTGTTGACCAAATCACGTAGCTTGTAACCAGGTCTATGCTGATCGAGCTGACCTTGGGCTCAACATCTCCGATTAGCACCGCAGTGAGAACACCCACAGCATTGCTCACGACGTTGTACTTCTCCGGTTTCGCGCCGTTGACACCGACGAGGACTTCTTTCTCATGCAACGTAATTTCGAGTCGGCTTTCACCACGGCCTGCTTCGACAAGGAAATACTCGCTTGGATCTGGCGTCTCTTTTGCCTGACGAATCCCCACTTGACCAACTGAACTACAGATCTGTACGGTTTTTGGATCCCAGACGCGCGATTTGGGCAAGGGGAACGTTTGACTTGAAATGGACTGAGCAGAAACGGGACTAATGGCAACGAACAGGCACAAGACCGAAAACCAGTTGTGTAGCATTTTCATTCACCTGTAAGGATCCGCCAGTCGCATTAACCCGATCAGCAGTGATAGGAGGTTGAAGAAAACCGATATACAGTCTGTTCAACCCCAATCGCACAGACCCCTCGAAACTTCGTCAGCTCTATGGAGCTTCGGAGGAGCGTCCGAAATATAGCAGGCGACATAGGTATGGTCTGCCTACCCCACAACATGTTGGTTTTGGGTCATCTCGCCGCCCTTTTAACATAACCATAGAGTTGCTAGCTGTCTCTGCGCTTGGCTCGAAGCAATTCCAAAACTAGCTGAGGCTGAGCGCAATCCGATTTACATCTGGTGGTGGTCTTTGCGAACCTTCCCCGAAAGCAGGGCATGGCGAACCCTCCAACGCAACAAGAGAAAAAACATGCCGCAAATGAAGAACAGAATTGCCCAATCTCCAAAAACGGCCACAAGTCGATCAACCACAGAACTCGTCGGTGCTGAGTCATGCAGTTTCAATTCAATCATGCCCCAGAAAACCACCCCCATGCCCAGATACAAAAGCCCAACTGCGACGCACTGAACCAGAGTCAGACGCCGTTTCCCAGTAACGAGGTTGCGCCAACCGTCTGCCTCATTTTGGACTGTGCCTGGGAAAACTGTGTTTTGCTGACTGGTTCGAGCCTTCTGTATCCACTCGTCAAGATCTTTCTTGGGCACGATTCCGTTCTCCAGTCTTCTTACTCCCGCTGCATTATACGCTGACCAGCGCCGTTATTTGTTTGCTGGCTTCATTCCAACTTAGAAAGTTGTCGTATTCTCACAGCGAGCAAAGTTAGGGCAAACCCTTTAGCATGGCACTTTGGCTACGTCAAAAGTGTGACATGCATTCTTTATACGCTGCATATTTTTCAACGACTATCGCAAAACCTTCGCCAGCGTCTGTCGCGGTGTGACCACTGTGGACGGCGTGCTCATTCATCAATTGCCCACCACTATATGAGCTGTTGTCAGGTTGGAGATTAGGCCTATACTCTCCGTCGCCCATACCGTTGAAGCCCAGCGTTACCGCGAGACCGCAGAGATTCTCGGCTTCGGTTTGCGTCACCTCGTGCGGGAGACCGATAGTGGCGAACGGAGCGTGCCTCATCGGGAAAATCAATAAGTCCCTTTTCCACGGCACATCCGACAGCTCAAAGACCGTACCTGCCGGATAGCGCAAGAACATGCCGGTTCCCGGCACCCAAAGTTGATCGGTAGCCACATTCACCATGGCTCCCGCGTCACGCAACGCGGGGTCTCCCCGTCCGGGCTCCACCCAATTGAGGCCAATCGGAAGATTTGTGCAGTCATTGTTCGGACATACAACAGCCTCACTCAACTTCTCCATCAGAGCGACTCTTGTACAATCGGTTTCAATATTGTCCAGAAAGCAGTGGACAGGTGCCACACTCTGCCCTGGGATACCAGGACCGCAGGGGGTACCCGTGAGAGTCACGGATATCATTACATTGCAAGCGTGCGAGAATGCATTCTTAAGCTCCTGCTGAGCATCTGGGCCGAGGCCGAGGGGATCGGTTGAGTTAAGGGGGTTCGTTGTCACGTAGGCGTACTGATTCCATCCCGCTCCTGCTGGGTCCGGGCTCGTCCAGCGCAACTGGTTGGCGGCAAACTCCCGGTTCGGAGTGTCGAATAACGTACCGGAATCGTAGTCCCCCGACATACCAGCGAATATCCCGAATTGCGGATTAGAGGAGCCGAACGTGCTGAACTGCTGGCCGTAGGGGGTGTAATCGCGGTCGGCGGAGACTGTGTGCCCGCTGAATGCGGACACGATCCGGTCATTCCCTAACCAGTCGGGATGAAGGAACTGCTTCGTGCTGCTCTCCAGGTAGATGCCGCGGCCTGGACTCGGCCAATAAGAGAACTTCTGCGACGTGCCGCTCATTGTGACCCGAGCACCTGGAACCTGCGGATACCAGAGTTCCACCCAAGCCGAGCCGTTGCTGGTTTCCACCATCCGTCCAAACGCGTCGTAAGTCACACACTTTCCGCTACTCCCACAGGTCGGCGTCCCGCTCGTCGCTGTCCACTTGACCTTGGAAAACTCATTGTATCCGTAGGTGTTCGATCCGCCATCTGCGGTGGTGTTACCGTTTGAATCATACGTGTTGCCGGTCACGTGGTTATTGTTTGGGTTATAGCCGGGGCTGAAGTTCCAGCCAGTTCTCCCAATGTTAGGTGGGACCGTCTGCGTCACGTTATCGTAGATATCGTACTGAGTGTATTCGGCGACGTTGCCGCTACCACAGTCGAAGGCCAGCAACCGCCCCCAGTCGTCATAGCCGTAACCAAGCCACGAATTTGAATCTGAATAGCAGGTGCTCGATCCACCCGAATTAAACCCGTCGACGACGGCCACATTTTTGACCGTGCCATTCGGGTTCCAGGTGACCGTGCCTGTGAGGTTCGCAGGCGTGTTGCCGACCTCGAACTCGAACGTCAGCATGCGTCCAGTGTTCGGGTCGTAAGTGTAGATATCCTGGTCTGGAGTGGTGCCAGTGAGTTGTACGTTACGCACATGCCCGGCAGCATCGTACATTGTGCCATTCGTCGGCCCGGTTACCATCATCGTGCTGCCATCTTTTAGCGTGTCCCAGCGGCCCTCGCCGTCCAGTCCGTAGGTAAGGGTGTAGAGCGACGGGCTGGCAAGCTGTAGTGACGTTACTGCACCGTTGGCCGCGAACGCTGCGGTGCTGTGGTAATACTGTGTGGAATTGGGCGTGAGTTCCCACATGTCGGTCATCCGACCATCTTTGTCGTAGCTAAACCACTCGTCAGTAATCAGTGTTCCGCTCAAGCAGGAATCGGTCGCAGCGTCGACGATGCGCCCCAGCGAATTCGTAGGTGTGCTCACACCTGAGGGGATCGAGCCGCTGTAGCCAGTCGAATTGTCGTAGTAGAAATGGCGGCAACTAGTGCCGTTCGCATTCACTCCAACCAGGCGATTTAAACTGTCGTAAGCATAGCAAATCAAGTTTCCATTGGGGTCCTTCGTAGCCGCAAGCTGCCCCGCTGTGCCTTGGTACCCAGTCGGACATGAAGTGTAAGAATCGTAGTATTTTGTCAGAGTACCCGGAACCCAGACTCCAGAGACGAGTGCTCCGGTTTCCGGGTTGACGATTTGGGTCACACGGCCTGTCGCATCATACGTCGTACTCCTACTTTGAACACCGCGCGTCGACGTGACCATACTGACCTGCGTCCCACTAAGCGGATATGTGTATGCAAACGAAGTCGTCACCCCGTTCGCCGAGCCAGTGTTTTGCCCGCAAGCAGCGCTAGAGCCATTCCCGATGGCGCAGGATTGAGTCAAGCGTCCCAAACCATCATATTGGTTTTGCACTTGCTTCGGATTCTCGCCCGCTGGAGCCGGGCCATGCACGGATAAATCGTCGTTCAGGGTGTAAGTGTCAGTTGACGTCCCCCCTCCGCCATCGGTGATGCTGAGGGTGCGACCGATGGCGTCACCTTGACTCGTCGTGACCGCCGTCCCTCCCGGAATCGTCTGTGTCGTGCATTCACCAGTTGCGAACGGCGGCTGCGTTGTGCAAGGCCCGCTATTGCCGGACTGCCAGCCATACGTATAGGACACGGTGTTATCAAAAGTGCTGGAACCAGGAGCACTTCGCGTCTGCGTTTTTATGAGTCTGTCAAGACCGTCGAAAGTGGAAAGGTTGTCTACCGTGGAAGTCGGACTTGCCGCCGGGAAGTTGAGATACGTCTCGACCGTTACTGGCAGCGTTCCCCCCGGAGAGTAGTCAGTCCATGTTGTGTTCCCAAGCGGATCAGTGACGGAGAGACGCCGCCATAGCGGATCGGCCGTACCGCTTTCATTCACGTAGCCGTATGGCGTGGTCTGCCCGTTTGCGTCCGTGGATGAGATAGGAACTCCCCCGTTACAGTTCCAGGCCTGCGAGGTGGTCATCTGGAAGGACTCCCCCGAAATCTGGGGCAATGTTGTAGTTTGCGCCAGTATGCCGTTACAGGTGAAATTGCTGTAACTAGTGGTTGTTCCGTTTACATCTGTGACCGCAGACAGAACACCTGCCGCCGCACCATTCGTCCCATACGTGAGGGACGATGTCAGCCAGTTTGAGCCGCTTGTCCATTTCGCGACTGTCAATGGATGACCTGTGTTGCTGTAGGTAATCTGCGTCTTCCCTACAGCGGCTCCGGAGGAATTCTCTGTCACGATGTAACAAGGACTGTCGGAAATGTACGACCCTGAAGGATAGGAACTGCATGAGGAACCGTTCCACGACTGGCCATAGTAACTATAGGTCTGCAAAGTTGGACTGCTCGCCCCATAGTCGTATGCCACCACCGACTTCACGTTCTCGTTGGAATCGTATGTCGTTTGGAGATGGTTGCTGGCAGACGCTCCCAACGAGGTGTACACATCCGTTTGCGTGACGGGCAAGGTGATCAGGTAGGTAGGGCTCACGCAGTTCGTTGTGTTGGCGTTGTAGCACGTCACGATTGTTTTTAGTGGTATTCCAGTTGCAACACCTTGATAGTACTGCACTTGAGTCTGAAGCTCACCCGAGAATGTATATACCGTTTGATTGCCTGCAGGATCAGTTTTTGTAACCGTGAATGAAGTAGAGGAACTGGAGTGGACGTAGGTGAACGTGCCAACGTATCCGTTATGGTCGTTAACTGTGACGGTGATTGTAGGAACGAACTTTCCCGAGCAGTCGATGCCGTTGTGCCCACTACTGTCGGAGTAGGCATACGAAATTGAGCCACCTGATGGAAATGTAATCTCCTGGATGCGCCCTGTGTAATAGCCACTCTTCCCAGGGGTCTGTTCGTAAGCGAACGTGTATATTCCCCCAGATGGAGTTTGAATGGAGGTTGTGAGGGGGCCGCCTCCGCTATTCTCATAAATCCCCGAGCAGCCAAAATTCGTCAACACGGGCAGTGAGGTACTAGTGAACGTGTACTGCTGGTTTAATCCATTTACATCCGTGTAGGAGTAGTTTGAGAGGTTCAGGACGGTCGTGTTGAGCGTGTCGGTGACAGTATTTCCATTCCACAAAATGCTAGCGCCATCCGGATCTGAGACTTCTGTCGATTTCGTGATGAAACTATCAGTACCAACACCTTGGTATGTCTCAACGACAATCAGAAACGCGTTGCCCCCTTTATCGTATATCGACGGATAACCTGTCGTTGGTACGTACATCGTGTAGCCACTTCCATCAGTAACGCCCAACGAAATTGGAGCCTGCTGATTTGTGCAATATTGACTGTTTGTGTTGCGTATCCAGGACAGCGTGCCATTCAACTGATGAAGGGCTCCGGATTGATCTTTGATCGCAGTGACCGAGTAGGTCGTATATGTGTACAACGGGTTTGCGCATTTTTGAGCTGCAAGTGATCCGACAGCAGACACTTGTGACTCAGTATCCCGGAAGGAAAACGTGTTGTAGAGGTTCCAGTACGTATTGTACGGAGGGCCGCTACCGCGCAATCCAGATGTGTAGTAGTTGCTTCCAGCAGTGCTTGAAGAATATTGGATCTTACCGGTCTTGGAGCGCATCGGAACAGTCAGATAGATCCCGCTGTTCGCGAGATCAATCCCCCACTCATGAGTCGAGAACGGCAAGATTCCGTCGTACGGACCTGATTGTGCCACAGCGACGGCCGGGAGCAGCAACGAAAAAACAGTCATGGACACTCGAACTTGGGAAAGGGAAATGCGCAAGATGGTGAGTTTACTGCTGAGTTTGCGGATGCAAAGCAGAAGCAAAGAATAGCGTGACACAGAGCATTCCTCCGAATACGAGAAAGATGCGAAGTGCATATTGAAGCTGGATCATTCCGAAGCACGCACATCTTCTAAGGGTTCTGGTGGAAATCGGGCTTTCATGTGGTTTTGTTCGAAAACCCGGAATTTTCAAGCGGCGAATATGGGGCATCATCTATTACATCGTTCTGAAAATAAGTCGATTATCGAAACTTAAATGCCGTTGTTGGAATATTTAGGTAGATCAGATATATCTTGGTTGCCATGTTCGCGTTTCGTAACAGACGCTTGCGAGAGAGGCGGCAGGCAACCCTTCGCGCTGAGGACGGCGAATGAAAAGGTGTGGAAAGGTGTGGTTCACTCACTGCGTAAAAACACTTTGGCGCAGCATTCTTGGAAGCCATCGGACCAACCCGCATGGCTAACCGAGGAATCTATAGGACCAAGATTCAGCCGGTTGTTGCGTCAATGTCGGCATCCGCTATCGCTCGACGGATCTCGGTTTCGCGTTGCTACGCTGGCCGCATCCGTCAGGGCTACTGGCCACATCCAAGACACTGGTATGCGCTGGCCGACCTGGTGGGCTCTCTCGGAGAGACATGTTGACTAAGGCTGACCTAAACGGTCATTTCGCCTACAGGGATCGGAAACCCCTTTTGGCTATTGCAGCCTCAGCGGTGGCTTGATTGGGCTGGTTACGTATTCGTCAAACGCCTTGAAAAGAGCGCGTCCGCATTCCGTAGCAGAGTCGGAATCGCACAAATCCGACCTCAGGGAGGCCCCATCAATCGACAGGTGGCAATTCCTTTCGCCGAAGCACTTGGCCAACCCATATGCGCTTGCGACGGCAGCGATTGTCGGGCGCTCGGCACAATTGATATTTATGGTTAACACCACGCCCATCCGGTCACCGTCGGTTAGATTGTGGGCCAAACGGTATTTCTGCGAGGTGCTGATTTCGTTTCTTAACGATGAAAGCACGACAGAAGAGATCTTACCGTCGCATGCTGTCTTGACGAAAACTGGCTCGGGGATATCCGCAGCGATTGCGGCGACACATGTGAGAAGAAAAAGCAGAATCAAGGCGAACCTTAATAGAGCTAGCATTGACAGATTCGTCTCTCTCACGGCGTCTTGATCCCAAACGCTGGATGAACATGCACAATCTGGGCCCGAGGATATGTCGTCTATCGTGTCGAAGACCTGCGATCTTCGTGGAAGTAACGTCTTGAAGCCCGATGATCTCACCTTTGAGTTCTCCTAAAAAATGGGTCGTTACCAAAGAAATTAAAAACAACCGTCCTCTCCCCTCTTGTATCCTGGCAATTCTCATAAAGCCAAAACCCAGGAAATGTCTGCAGAACATAGTCCAGGGCCTGTGCCACGGTCACGTCGTCCAAGTCACCCGACACGCTGGGCCCGCCGCAACAATCGCCAGGTACGGGAAAGCCGCGGGTAAGTTCAGCAAGAGGCCCGATGCTGTGCGCTCTCCTAAAAGCTATCACTTCCGGAGTCATCAAAATGGTTTGAAGAGCCGTGTGTGGACCGTGATGCATCAGCCCAGTAGGAAATGACAGATGATGAATCTTGACTTCGAGGAGATCGGTGGGGGCGTCCTTCTCGACCATACGAATCTTCCCGCCATTCTCTTGGGTAACTCGCATATCCGGATCGGCCGCAAACATATCTTGCAAGACCTCGGTTGGCGACCCGGAGTGGGTCGCGGCGCGCAAGACGGGGAAATCGGGGTACGAACGATGCCAATCGCATTGCCCCCAGTACGCGAGAGATCCCGAAACCTGCGCTTTACTAAGGACCTCTCTTATCAGCGGTAGTGCCACCTTTGGATCCGTGCCACCTCTATCTTGACTGAAGCAACAGCCCAACAGGAGTAAAACCGATGCGAAAGTGAACCGACCAAACCTCACGAGAGCATCCTCCTTCTTGTATGAGCACTCCCGACTCGCAAGGATCATCATGCAATTATATCCGACTCTCAATCTAGGGCCTCATGACAATCGCCGTGCCAATTGGGTTGTTGTTGAACCATGTTGTCTGCTGTTGAACTTGCGTTGTGAGCAAATAGTTGATCCCGCCGAGCTGCGCCGAGAAGGTCTGAATGTTCTCGCTACCGAAGAGAATCGTCCCCGGTCCGACGCCGTCTATGAAAGAACCGTTCACTAGAGCTCCCCCTGAAGGATCGTCGGGGTCGCTAGTCCAATAGCTAATGTTTTCAGGGAGGTTGCCATAGACCAACTGCATATACTCCTGGACCAGCGTAACTCCAGCGACAGGGGCACCGTTTGAATCGACGACCGTGTACTTAAATAGGAAGAGGGGGATGTTAAGCGGGGCGCGCCCCAAATACGTTTGCACGACGCTACAAGGTATTCCTGGTCCGCAAAGGACTGGATTGACCGGCTTGAACGAGCCGAGAAGATCAGAAAGCAGAGTCCAGATAGCACCTTCATAGCCCTGAGCATATTGATAGGTTTCACCCCAGAAGCCAGAAAGCTGCGAAGTACCATTCGGTGAAAGCGTCCCCTGACTAGCCGGGTCAATCAGAGTACCGCCGATGCTGGAGACTGTCCAATCGGGAGTAATGACTGTTTGGCCAGCCTCAGCGTCCACCTCGGCTTCGATAGCGGCGCCGGATGCAGCTCCAGCTGCGTAATCGCCGTCGTCTGGGCTTGGACTATACGGATTCCCACCACCTGAACAAGAAAAGTCAACTTGTTGATTTCCCAGTTTTGAGAGTCCGCCGCACAGTCCCGAAGGATCTATGAAACTATTCGGGTTGGTCGGGTAGGCGTACTGGTTCCAGCCCGAGCCCGCAGGATCTGGACTCGTCCAGCGCAACTGATTGACGGCAAATTCTCTGTTCGGAGTGTCGAATAGCGTCCCGGAATCGTAATCGCTCGACATCCCAGCGAATATCCCGAATTGCGGATTAGACGAGCCGAAGGTGTTGAACTGCTGGCCGTACGGGGTGTAATCGCGGTCGGCGGAGACGGTGTGCCCGCTGAATGCGGACACGATCCGGTCATTCCCCAACCAGTCGAGATGAAGGAACTGCTTCGTGCTGCTCTCCAGGTAGATGCCGCGGCCTGGACTCGGCCAATAAGAGAACTTCTGGGACGCTCCGCTCATTGTCACCCGAGCACCTGGAACCTGCGGATACCAGAGCTCCACCCACGCCGTACCGTTGCTGGTTTCAACCATCCGCCCAAAAGCGTCGTACGTCACGCACTTCCCGCTAGTCCCGCAGGTCGGCGTCCCGCTCGTGGCTGTCCACTTTACTTTAGAAAACTCGTTGTATCCGTAGGTGTTCGAGCCACCGTCCGCCGTCGTGTTGCCGTTTGAATCATAGGTGTTGCCGGTCACTCGGTTGTTGCTTGCGTTGTAGCCAGGACTGAAGGTCCAACCTGTTCGGCTAATGCCAGTTGGGACCGACATCGTCACATTATCGTACTGGTCCGGCTGCATATATTCGGCCACGTTGCCGCTGCCACAGTCGAACGCCAGCAATCGCCCCCAGTCGTCATAGCCATAGCCCAACCATGAATTTGAATCGGAATAGCAAGTGCTCGATCCACCTGAATTGAACCCGTCCACGACTGCCACATTAGCAAGAGTCCCATTCGCATTCCACGTGAGCGTGCCCGTAAGATTCGCTGGAGTGTTGCCGACCTCGAACTCGAATGTCTTCATGCGCCCTGTGTTCGAGTCGTATGTGTAAATGTCCTGATCTGGTGTGGTACCGGTGAGTTGCACGTTGAGCACGTGCCCGGCAGGGTCGTACATGCTGTTTGGGTACACGCCGCTCGGCCCGGTCACCATCATCGTGCTGCCATCTTCCAGAGTATCCCAGCGGCCCTCGCCGTCGAGTCCGTAGGTAAGGGTATACAGCGACGGGCTGGCAAGCTGAATCGTGTTGATCGCGCCATTTTCATAGTACGTCGCTGTGCTCTGATAATACTGGGTGGAGTGGGGAGTTAATTGCCAATAGTTTAAGACGCGATTGTCTTTGTCGCGGGCAAACCACTCATCCGTAATGAGCGTTCCACTGGAGCAAGTATCCGTCGCAGCTTCAGACAGATTGCCTAGCGGATTCGTCAGGCTGACACCCGTAGGCAGCGTGCCCGAATATCCGGTCGTGTTGTCGTAGTAGAAGTGACGACAAGTGGTGCCGTTCGCGTTGACCAGTGTGACCCGCCCCAAGCTGTCATAGCTGTAGCATATCGTGTTCAGATTGGGGTCTACTGTCTTGGCGAGCCGGCCTGCGGTGTTTAGATAGCTCGAAGAGCAGGGAGTGTCATAGGTGTAATTCCACGTCCCCCCCTCGGGTGTGCTCTTCTGATACAGGCGACCCATTGCGTCGTAGTAATTCGTCCGCTGCTGAGTTCCAGAGCGAGTCACATAAGATTCGGTGTATCCGGTGCCTTGGGTGTAAGTATAAGCATCGAGAGCACCGTCAACGGTCGGCCATGTGGAACACACAGTACCGCTGCCGGTGCTGGCAGTACTTCCTATGTGGCAAATGTTCATGAGCCAACCGAGTCCGTTGTAGTAAAGCTCGGACTGCTTCGAGTTCTCCCCAGCGGGTGCTGGCGTCAAAACGCCTAAATCCGTAGCGTAACTTCCCGTAACGCTATAAGTGAAGGTCAATGCTTCGTTGCTCGTTGTGCTCTCGATGTGCGGCCTGTCAAGAGGGTCGTACTCTTTCGCGTGAACCGTAGTGCAACTACCGCTCAACGCTGAACAAGGCTGCGACGTGCTGACGGTGAAGTAATTCCCCAACCAGCCATAGCTTGTGCTTGTCGTGTCATAGTTCGAGCCGCTAGGCGATTGCGCAGTCTGAGAATTAATTGCTCGTCCATAGCCATCCGTGGTGAGAGTCGTGGCTTCAATCGAACTGCTGAACTTGAAGCTGTAGCCAATCGTGTCCGGCGAACTGCCCGTTGGATAGGTGTACGTCATCGTAGCCGTGTATGGGTCGATGGTTTGCAACATTCGCCAGTACGGGTCCGCCGTCCCGCCGCTGCAACTCGTGCCCGAGTTATAGCAGTAGCCGGTCGCATTACCGTTCGCGTCTGCGTTTGTCAGCTTGACGCCACCCATGCAATCGTAAGTGGCAGACACTGTCAATCCGGTCCCAACGTCTTTCACGCTGGTGGCGAACAGATAATTCGGAGTACTCCCGCACCCGTCGCTGTATCCACCGCTCGCGTAGGTATAGTCGGTTTCGTTGTTCGCTAGGTCAAACGTTTTGAGCGGCGTCCCGTTTGCATTGTACGTGTTCGAGGAGCTCTGACCAATCCACGACGATCCGTTCCACACGCTCGTCTTCGTCAGATTGCCATATTGATCGAAGTTGTACTTCACGTCAGCTATCACGCTGCCGTTCTGCGAAGTCTGCACTTCACAGGGTTTGTCATTGATGTTGCTACCACTACTGAGAGCGCCACACGTCGTGCCAACCTGGTAGTAGGTGATAACGGACTTTCGCACCGGGCTGGTCCCTCCGAAGTCATACTGTGCCGATGTTAGTACGTTCCCGTAGGCGTCGAAAGTCTTTTGAGTTCTTGAACTGTTCGACATCCCATTAACCGTGTGATACACGTCAACTTCCGTGACGGGAAGCGACACAGCCGCCGTTGCGCAGTTGGAAGCATTCGCGTTGTAGCAGTAGACATCGGTCGTCAAGAGTGTGCTCGATCCCTGATAGTGTTGAACTCGCGTAAGCGCCTGTACTACTGGGAATGCGGCGTTGCCTGTCGACGTTAATCCGGTGAAGGTGTAGACAGTATTGTTCCCTCCCTGATCGGTGACAGTGGTGGTGTTTCCCCAATTACCGCTTCCATTGTTCACTGCCGCCCAAGTATAGGTCGTCGTTCCATCGCTCGTCTGCCGCGTCATCGTCGGGGGCACCTGGTAGGTGCAGTTGATCCCGTTGTTGCTGCCAGAGTAGCCGTAGGTAACCGTGCCACCTGCGCGCAATGTCAGCGTGCCGATGCGGCCTGTGACATCTCCGGTGTTGCCAGGTGTGCCTTCAAACCCCATGGCGAGCGAAGTGCCGTCTGGATAGGATATCCCCGTCACGAAACCGTAGTTTGCTATATCAGAGTCGTTGATCCCCGAACATCCAAAGACGGTCTTGAAATGTTCAGCAGTCGTAGAGAACGACACTTGCGGAGAACCTCCGTTGACATCGGTCCAAGCCCCCAATACACCGGCGCTCGTAGTAACTACCGTCACCCCAAGAGAATCGGTCCACGTGTGGGAGCTGGAATTGTATGAGATTTTGTTGCCGTGTGGGTCTTTCACCGCAGTCGTTCCACTCGTCAGTATCGAGTTGCCAGATCGGTCGTAAACGGAAGTGACCGAAGACTGCGTGGCTTTCAGTGTGTAGCCGGTGGCATCGACAACTTGGTCTGTGAATGTCGTAGAGTAGCACGACAACCCGCTACCGTCCGTCCGCAGATCCGTGAAATCTGTAGCTGGCAAATAGTGGAAAGTGTTATCTGCTGTATAAACAAACCAGTTTTTGTATTCCGTAGTATTGTGAATCCCGTCAGGACAGAGTGTTGTGTTGCTTGTACTGTACGAGACCCAAACAGCTTGCTCGGCGATCCCCCCATTGAGTTGGTCGGTTCCTGCAAACCACTGCGGAGTCACCGTACTTGGGTACATATAAGAGTTGATGACGTATCCATAATCAAAGGGGATAGCTCCAGCCTTTGACCTAACCGGCACATTCACGATCACATTCAAGTTTTGCAGGTTGACGGTGTCGCCGGAGTGCGAGTCGTACGCCGAGAACGACGGCGTGCCGGTAGCTACTTGCGAATATGCGAGATAAGGAATTGCTAAAAAAAAAGAGGAGACGAGTGCTCCCAGAATTGCAGGAACGCGGCTGCTTGACATGATTTCCTCTCTCAATCAGGGCTTAATTGCCAGCAGGCGGGACCAGAGGCAACAACTCTATCCGTGGCGTTCCCGCAAACTGAACAATTGACACTTTAGGGGAAGCAGCGAGGAAGGAATAACGGGACTAAGAAACCCGCCGCTTTGACGTGGCGATCCTGTTCGCTTGTAGTGAAAGCTGAGCGATTCGTACCAGACAAAAATGTTGGAATGCCTGATAAGCCACATCTTGTTACGAAAGCCGAACAAATGCAGGTTGGAAGCAATCAAATGCTGGAACGATAAGTGTTTACAGATTAAATAATTAGCCCATCGGAAGCTCGCGATCGCGATCCGAGGAGCTAGATAGCTGTGCAACCACATACCTTAAGGGCCCATGGTCGGTTTTCGTAACAGAGGGGGTGCATATTCCATCCCGTCCTGTTCTCACCCCGTACGGGGTTTGACCCTCTGCTGCCCAGCCCGTAAACTGGATGATGTTCTCCGCCTATTTTACAGATGGCCGGCGTCGCTATTGGCCGGGAATAGCGACGAGGCCACGCGTGCGGGAGGGATTCCTGAGTCGTTTCTTCCTGAGTCGTCTTCAAGTTATTGGGTTTCGGGGTGGTGTGCGAAGTCTGACGGTGGCGGCCGTTCTGGGGCTGCTGGCGCCGGTGTGTCTGGCGGACGGCAATAATCCTATTACGCTCGATACCAGCGAGACCCTTTTCGTCGTGCTGACGGCGATCAATACGTGTGGCTACAGCGTGGGGCTGAACGTTTCCGACCCGCAGCGGGCCGTCATCCGGTCTGAGGTGGAGAGGAATCTGAAGAACTCGCCCGACGCGCAGACCGCTATGACGGCGATGTGCGACTGGTACGTGGGAAGCCGGGGACGGGATGATGCCCATGATCTGTCCCAGTACGTGTCGCTGGCGCTCTATATGGCGGGGCCGCCGCAATTTCTGCCGCGGGTGAAGGAAGACGATCTGCCTCCGGATGCGGCGCTGATTGCCGGGTTTGGCACGGTCCTGGAGCCGTTTTACGAAAGGGCCGGGCTGCACGCCATCTGGGAGCGGCACCGGGCGAACTATGCTGCGCTGGTGGAGCGTTATCACGTGCCGCTGGCCAAGATGGTGTTCGACACCGACATTTACCTGAAACTGCAGTCGGGCGGATTTCTGGGTCGCACGTTCACGGTGTACCTGGATTTCATGGGCGATCCCGATGAAGCTAACGCTCGCAACTACGGCACTGACTACGACGTGGTCGTGTTCCCTTCGCCCGACCCGAACTCGACCGATCCGCTGAAGATGCCGCAGATCCGGCATACGTACCTGCACTATTTGCTCGATCCGCTGGCGGATAAACATTTCAGTTCGATCAAACGGCTTGAACCTCTGCTGCAATCGGTGAAGCGGGCGCCGCTGGAAGAGAGTTTCAAGGGCGACATTTCACTGCTGGTAACCGAGTGTCTGGTGCGGGCGATTGAGATTCGCACCAGCGGCACCAAGCAAACTGCCGAGGCGATGCGTCTGCAGGCAGTGGATGACGCGGTGAAACAGGGATACATCCTGACGAGATATTTCTACACATCGCTACTGGCGTTCGAGAAAGATCCAGCCGGGCTGCGGACCGCGTATGCGGACATTCTCGAAAACATCGATTTGAAGGCGCAGGAGAAGGCGGCGAACGAGATTCAGTACGTCGATGTGTCGGCGCCGGAACTGGTGCAACTGTCGCGACTGGAAGACCGGCGGCTGCTGTCGACGGCCGAAAAGCGGCTAGCCGCGGGCGATCCCAAGGGCGCACAGGAACTGGCGCAGCAGGCGCTGGACAAAAAAATCGGAGACCCGGGGCGGGCGCTGTTCATCCTGGCGCAGGTGGCCGTGATGAACAAGAACCGGGAAGGCGCACTGGAGAATTTCCAGAAAGCCATCCAGGGGACGAAAGATCCCAAGATAGTAGCCTGGTCCCACCTGTATTTGGGACGGATTCTGGATATGAAAGAGGACCGTGAGGCGGCGCTGAACGAGTACCGCGCGGCGCTGACAGCCGGAACGGGACTGCCGGAAGTAAAGGCGGCGGCCGAGCGCGGACTGCAACAGGCCTACGAGCCTCCGGTGAAACCGCAGTAGGCAAACTTTCAGCTGTGAGCTTTCAGTAAAACCCGCGCGGATGTAACCAGTTCCTACGATAGAATGCACGGTTGCGGACTTGACGAGGCGACGCAAATCGGAACGTTTAGGGTTGAGGAGAACGCATGAAGCGAGCAGCGATCATCATTGAGGTGGTGGCAGTGCTGAGCATGTGCGCCTGGAGTTTGGGGCAGAGTAGCGACAAACCGGCGACCGGGCAAGCGGCGCAGACCGCGCCGGCCGCAGGGCAAGCAGCGGCGCCGGCAGGCAAGCGCGCGCCCGCAGCCAAGACGACGCCCGAGTTTGAGGCATATAAGGCGGCCATTGCGCTCACGGATCCTGCGGCCGAGGAGAAAGCTGCCGGAGATTTTGCCACCAAGTTTCCCGACAGCGAGTTGCGCGTGATGATTTACAAGTCGGCGATGCAGAAGTATCAGGTGGCCAACAACGGCGAAAAAATGATGGAGATGGCGCAGAAAGCCCTGACCTTTGACGCCGACGACCCCGAGGCTTTGGTGGGAATCGCCCAAGTGATTGCGGAACGCACGCGCGATACGGATTTGGACCGCGATCAGCGCCTGGCGGAAGCGAAGAAAGATGCCGAGCGCTCACTCTTAACCATCGATACCGATATTCCGACGTCGGGCTATCCGCCCGAGCAGTTGGCTGCATATAAGGGATTTCTGAAGTCGGAAGCCTATGCGGTGCTGGGTAAGCTGGCGTGCGATGCGAAGAGCTGGCCGGAGGCCGAAACAGATTTGCGGAAATCGATTGACGCGCTTCCTCAACAACCGGATTCGATTGCGGTGCTGCGACTGGCCGTAGCGTTGGATATGCAAAACAAAATTCCGGAGGCGATCAAGTACGCCGACCAGGCAATCGATCTCACGAAAGCTCAACCTGACTCCGGCGTGGGGAAAGCGGCCCGCGAGGAGAAGGATCGCCTGAGCAAGCTGAGCAGCGGCACGGCGCCGGGGCAGAACGCGGCGCCACCCAAGAATTAGATCGGTGACGACCGGGGAGCTCTGGTGCGGGGCTCTGGTTGGCAGCCGGGCTTTGTCCGGGGTCGGAGCGGGTCAGGGATTCGGTCCCACAGGCCCTGAGCGGCTATGAAAGAACGGGAAATCACGGCGCTGGAAGAGAGGCTGGGCTACCACTTCCGGCGGCAGGCGGTGATTGAGCAGGCGGTCACCCACAGTTCGCAGGCGCGCGAGCAGGAAGCGCAGCAGGCCGGCGAGAGTAAATACAAGGTCAGCGACAACGAGCAGTTGGAATTTCTGGGGGATGCGGTGCTGGCGCTGGTGACAAGTGAAGAACTGTTCCAGCGCTTTCCTCATTTTCGCGAGGGGGAACTTTCCAAGCTTCGGGCGCATCTAGTCAGTGAGAGGCATCTGATTCGAGTGGCGCAACAACTGGAACTCGGCCACTATCTGCGCTTAGGGCGAGGCGAAGAAAAGAGCGGCGGCCGCGGCAAGACGGCACTGCTGGTGGACGCGCTGGAGGCGATTCTGGCGGCAATTTATCTGGATGGCGGGCTGGAGGTTGCGCGCGAGTTCGTTCTGCGGCACGTGATTGGGCCAGAACTGGAGAGGATGGAGCGCGGCGGTGGTTCGCTCCCGGTCACCGATTTCAAGTCGGCGCTGCAGGAAGCAGTGCAGAGCAGAGGACTGCCCCAGCCGGCATATGTCCTGGTGGAAGAAGCGGGGCCGGAGCACAGCAAGACGTTTACAGTGGAGGCCCGTCTGCACACTAAGAATGGCAAAGACGGGGAGTTTGTAGGACGCGCGCAGGGCTCGACCAAGAAAACCGCGGAGCAGGATGCGGCGCGGCAACTGCTGACCTTCCTGGCTTCCCGTCCGAAAGCCGGCGAGGAGCGAGTTGCGGCGCGGGGCATGGATCGCACCATGGATCGGGCCATGGATAACGATCAGGCAGACAAGTAGATCTTCATGAATTCGCCAAACCTCCCTATCGTCGAGCCCAGTGACTCTATCCCCCCGCCGGTACCGGCGCCGCCGGCCGACACGACCGACCTACCACTGACTTCGCCTGCTTCACGGCCGCACCGCGCTGAAGCGACTCTCAGTGCCGACATGGTCAGTTCGCTGCAATCGTTGATGGGCACGGTCGTGATCGCAATCTTCGTGATCACCTTCATTGTGCAGGCGTTTCAGATTCCTTCTGAGTCGATGGAGAACACCCTGCTCATCGGTGACTATTTGCTGGTGAACAAGCTCTGCTATGGAGGGACCGGGCTGGGCGACCATCTCATGCCGTACCAGAGGATCGCGCGCGGAGATATCATCGTGTTTCATTATCCGGTGGATCCGCAGCAGCACTTTGTCAAGCGTGTGATCGGTGTGCCAGGAGATCACCTGCGAATGGTGAACAAAAGAGTGTTGATCAACGGCAAGGCTCTCGACGAACCCTACGTGCATTTCGTTGAACCCCTCAACGACCAGTTTCGCGACAACTTTCCGCGAGTGGACATCGCCGCGAGACGGATGGAGGGGGAGTGGTGGCTGCAAATGCAGAAACTGGTAGTTGACGGCCAGTTGATCGTTCCGGAAGGACATTATTTCGTGATGGGCGACAACCGCGACGACAGCCTCGACAGCCGCTATTGGGGGTTCGTGCCGCAAGAAAACATTATCGGCAGACCGCTCGTGATTTACTGGTCGGTGCGGGACTGGGACCAGAATCCGTCTGCCTCGCTCGCCGGCCGCCTCTATCACATGGCGTACGCCGTCGCTCACATCTTTCAGGTCACGCGCTGGAACCGCACTCTCCGGCTGGTACACTGAGTACTTCCTCCGGCACGCTGTGTGTAGCCGTGCAATTTGAGCAGAAAGTCTTACAGGCACAGGGATATATTCAAAGTGGCGAAGAAAGAACTCAACCCGGAAAGCAACGTCGCGCTAGAGAAAGAGAAGCCGAAGCAGGCTGCGACGGAAAAGCAGCAGGAAACTGCGGCCGAAGAGAAGCCGAAGGAGACCACGGTCGAGTTTCTCTCTTCGCTGGCGGCGGTGCTGGTGACGGGGTTGTTCATCATCACGTTTGTAGTGCAGGCGTTTGAGATTCCCTCGAGTTCGATGGAGGAGACCCTGCTGATCGGCGACCACGTTTTCGTGAACCGGGTGCAGTTTGCTCCCAAGGCCTCGTGGGTGGGGCCGCTGTTGCCATATCGCGATCCGCGGCGCGGCGAGATCGTTGTGTTTCTGCATCCGGACCCGCAGCAGAACGGCATCTACGTGGTGAAACGGATCATCGGTGTGCCCGGCGATAAGATTCACTTGCGGAACGGCGTGGTGTACCGCAACGGCGTGGCACTGGACGAACCTTACGTTGAACATGACGCCGACACCTACGATCCGTACCGGAACGAGTTTCCCTCGGTTCCGGCGGCAGAGGACGGCAACATGTCCGCCAACTGGCTGGTGGATTTGCCCTCCTACATTCAGGGCGGAGACTTGGTAGTGCCACCGGGACACTATTTCGCCATGGGCGACCATCGCGGCGTCAGCCTCGACAGCCGGTACTGGGGATTCATTCCCAAGGAGAACATCATCGGGCGCCCCATGTTCATCTACTGGTCGTTCAAAACCCCGGCGGATCAGGTTCACAAGACCGACTGGAGCGATCGCGCTCTATTCCTGGGGAAGGTGATCCTGCGCTTTTTCCCCGATACGCGGTGGGATCGGACGCTTCGACCCGTACGATAGTTTGCAAGATCGTAGCTTGCACGGTAGCAGTTCGATAGATGTCGATCATAGCCTCTCGAAATTCCAGTAAGGGCGCGGTGAAGCTACCTACCTCCAAGCGGCGAATCGCGGCGGCGGCAGCATTGATTGTGCTGCTGCTGTTTCTTCTCCGTCCGGGCGCCTCGCGATTGAAATCGCGGATTGTATCTTCCATCAGTTCGGCAGTTGGCCGTCCGGTGGACATCGGCTCGGTTCACTTGCGTTTGCTGCCGCGGCCGGGATTCGATCTGGAAAACCTGGTGGTTTACGACGATCCTGCCTTTGGCGCGGAGCCCATGCTGCGGGCCAGTGAAGTTACGGCGGATCTTCGTCTCATTTCTCTGCTCCGGGGGCGGTTGGAAATCTCGCACTTGGACCTGACCGAACCCAGCCTGAATCTGGTGCACGCGGAGAACGGGCGCTGGAACCTGGAAGCGTTGCTGGAGCGCACCGCCCACATCCCGCTGGCGCCCACGGCGAAGGCGAAGTCGGAACCGCGGCCGGGCTTTCCTTATATTGAAGCCACTTCGGCGCGCATCAATTTCAAAAACGGTCCAGAGAAAAAGCCCTACGCTCTCACCAACGCGAATTTTTCTTTGTGGCAGGATTCGGAAAATAGCTGGGGCGTGCGGCTGAAGGCGCAGCCGTTTCGCACCGATTTGAATTTGAACGACACCGGCCTGCTGCAGGTGAGCGGCACATGGCAGCGAGCCAACGCTCTGCGCGACACTCCGCTGCAGTTCAGCCTGGAGTGGAACCGCGCACAACTGGGACAGTTCACGAAATTCTTCACGGGCAATGACCAGGGCTGGCGCGGCGAAGTGCAACTGGACGTGTCGCTGGCAGGGACTCCAGCGAAGTTGCAGGTCACGAGCAACGGCTCGATCCAGGATTTCCGGCGTTACGACATTACGAGCGGTGAGGCGTTGCGTCTGGCGGCCCATTGCGAAGGAGAATACAGTTCGCTCAATCGCGCGGTTGACGGCATTCTATGCAGCGCTCCGGTGGGGCACGGGTTGATCACGCTGAAGGGTGATGTGGGGCTTCCAGGAAGCGACCGCTACGGGCTCGTGCTCGCGGCCGAGGATGTTCCGGCGAGTGCGGTTACGCTTCTGGTCGAGCGCGCGAAAAAGAGTTTACCCCCGGATTTGGTTGCGGGGGGAACCGTGCGCGGCAACCTGCGAATCGATCAGGCCGCCGGTTCGAAACTTCAGTTGGAAGGACGAGGGGAGATTACCGACTTTCGTCTTGCCTCGGCTTCGAATGACGCAGAGATTGGACCGGAGACAGTTCCTTTCTTAGTAGCAGCCGGAGATTCATCGGAGCGCAAGCCAACGGTTCGCCCCAGCGCAGCCGGGATGCGATTTCCAGAAACCGCGCATGTTGAGTTCGGACCCTTCCCACTTGCGATGGGGCGAGTAGCCGCCCCTATTGTCAGGGGCTGGGTCGACCACGGCGCGTACGACTTTGGGATTACTGGTGAAGCCGACATTGCCAAGGCTTTGCGGATGGCCCGAATGTTCGGGCTCGTGACGCTGCAGTCAACCGCGGAGGGATCGGCGCAGATTGATCTGCAGGTCGCAGGATCGTGGGCTGAGCGCAGCAACGGCACGTCCTCAGGCTTCACCGGATCGCAAGTAACCGGGACGGCGAAGTTGCGAAACGTTCGCGTTGTGGTTCGCGGGGCCGGCGGTCCGATCGAAATTGTCTCGGCCGACATGCAGCTTTTGCCCGACGAGGTTCGAGTTGCGAAGGTGAACGCTAAGGCCGCCGACAGCTCCTGGACCGGTTCGCTCGAAATGCCGCGGGGTTGCGGCACTCCCGACGCATGCCAGGTGCGCTTCATTCTGAACGCAAATCAGATTGCACTCGGTCGTCTAAGGGGATGGGTCAGTCCTCGTCCCAAGGAACGCCCGTGGTATCGCGTTCTCGAAGCGAGCCCGCAGCCGGGGGCGTCGTTTCTGGCGAGCGTGCGCGCTTCCGGACAATTGACGGCCGACCGTCTGCAGATGCAGGCGCTGACAGCGACGCGGGTTTCCGCGAAGGTGAATCTCGATACAGGGAAATTGCAGATCTCGGAGTTGAGCGCGGACTTTCTCGGTGGCAAGCATCTCGGGCAATGGCATGCAGACTTCAGCGTGAGGCCGGCATGGTGCAGCGGCAACGGGAACCTCATCGGAATCTCCCTGACGCGCCTCGCAGACGCGATGAAGAATAAGTGGATCGCAGGTGCTGCAAACGCGAAGTACGATTTGAAGATGCCGTGTTCGGCGGAAGTCCTGACCTCCGCGTCGTTCTGGACAGCGCTTTCAAAGTCCGCCGAGGGCACCCTGCAGTTTGACGCGAGCGATGGTATCTTGCCCCGCGTCGCGCTCGATGAAGATGGTGCGCCGTTCCATTTCACGCGTTTCGGCGGGGTGGGCCGATTGAACGCCGGCGAGATCGAGATGAAAGACGCTCGGCTCGAATCCGCGGAAGGAAGGTTTCAGTTGAGTGGGATCGCCTCACTAAAGGGCCAACTCGATTTCCGGCTGGTCAGGAATCAGAGCGGATCCGCCGCCGGGCCGGGGTATACGATCAGCGGAACACTGGCGGAGCCGCGCGTGATTCATGCGCCAAGTTCTGAAACCCAGGCCAATCTGAAGCCCTAGTCTTGATTTGAGCTTGGCCTACTCGAAGTGATAATATATTTCATATGAGACAAGCTAAGAGCTTTACGATTAGCAATGATATCTTAGCCGAGATCGCAACTACCAAGGGTCAGGGGTCAACCAGCGAACGCGTCAATGAACTCCTGAAGCGAGCTCTCGAAATGGAGCGTCGCGAACGCCTTGAATTGGAAGCTGGGGAGTTCTTCGCGAAAGACAAAACAGATTCCGCCCGCGAGCGCCGTGCCTTCCAGAACGCTTCTAAAGAGGCGTTGTCCAGAGGTTGAGAATGTCGAAAGTTCCGGCCGGTTGGTACCCCAAGCGGGGAGAAATCTACTGGCTACGCCTGGACAAGAACCGACTCGCCTTAATTAT
>Ga0210391_10000412_pt1 | contig 46870 bp, 36 predicted proteins | sample IncBWC12OmetaG_FD_160573 | JGI IMG/M metagenome (GOLD analysis project Ga0210391, IMG submission 160573) | Forest soil microbial communities from Barre Woods Harvard Forest LTER site, Petersham, Massachusetts, United States - Inc-BW-C-12-O ...
TGGATGGGGCAACGATGAGGACGACTGCGCTGCGTTTTTTCCAGCAATGATCGGACCTAAATCGGGACCAATCTCACATATCGGCGGACTCTACTCCTGAGCGGTACTATTCGCGGGTGTCACCTCAATCGGTATATACAGCTCCAGCACCGCCGGCTTGCTGGTGCTGGAGTCTTCGTGCGAAGACCGGAGACCACGTACGCCAGGGCCAAGTGATTGCCCGGATAGGGTGCTCCGGTGGCGCACGCGGGCCGCACCTCCATTGCCAGGTCACGACCGCGTAAACGGGGCTTGTAGCGGGCGAAGGCGTGCCCTACGTCATCGAAAAATTCCGCGTGAAGTCGTCAGACCGAACCCTTCAGACGCGTACACGCGAACTCCCCCTGGGAGGAATGGTCGACTTTGGTCAGCGGTAGGCAATAGGGGTTACACGGATCGCTGGCGGCAGTCAGCTCCCGAGTTAGCAGTCACGGGAGATGACTGGTTCTGGGCCGCAACCTGCCGTCTATGAGCAGGGAAGCCCGAGCAATGTTCGCTGCGTGAAACGCGGGAGGCTACAACGTTACAGTTGGGGCGATAGCGCGCAGTAAGTGTCCAAAATTCGGGACAAGCCAGTTTAGGAAGTTATCCGAAAGCTCTTGTTGCAAATGGTGGGCGGTACTAGGATCGAGGCAGTGGCCCCTGCCGTGTGAAACGGAAGTAGGGTGCCTATAAATCAACGATGTGCGAGCGGGGTCCCCAATTGCAACAAGGACTTGTTGTCACGGGGTATCACTTGATATCACGCAACGTCACGATCTAAGTGTCCCAGGAGTGTCCCGGAACCGACAATCTCCAAGGGCCGCGAAACGATTCGGTCGTTCGGAGCAAGCGCCGAGTCGATCGTGACGTTGGCACACCGATTTCATCACGCTTCCCCTGTCTCTACGGCTCATACACACCGTACGCTCCAACTTTGTCAGCCTCGAGCCAGACCATGATTCCATTGCGGAAGTACAGGTACTTGGAACCTTGACCTCCGTCGCCTTCACTCGTGGGCTGACCGTACCTAAGCACTAGGTCCTGACGGTTGAATGCCAGAAGATTGGGCAATCCCGGCGGCTCGGCATCGACCTTCCCCCAAAAAAGCACAGCCCAAACCCTCGCAGGACCCCGATCGGCGCCGTCAATGAGATAAATGTCCAGTAAACCGTCATGAGCGGAGTCAATCGAGTTGTACATCCAATTGCCTTGTTCTTCCTTGTCCGGCTTGCCTTTGGCGCGCAGGAGTTCCACTGAAGTCATGCCCAGCCTGACGCCACCAAAGGTCCGCGGCGGAGGTGTGAGCTCGGCGAACAAGACAGGACGGCCGCTGGAATCGCGCACCACCCGCGGATGCCAGCGGCCGCTCTCCAGGTAATACCCAACAACAAGCACGCCGGTCCCTACGACCATGAGCGCTCGGACCCATTGGGCGGTCCAATCCTGTTCGTTGCGTTTGGCGTCCAACGGCCGGCAAAGCAGCCATCCGACGACGAATCCCGCTGCCAAGCCTCCCAGGTGAGCAGCGTTATCAATACCCCGCACACGCACTGCGTTTAGAAGCGAGTAGGCGATAAAGATGGCGGCGGCGTTGCGCTGTGCCTTGAGGACCGATATCGGCACTCCGGAGTCCGTTCTCAAAAAATACGCAAGCAATGCGCCCAGCACACCGAAGATGGCGCCAGAAGCTCCCGCGCCATTGACAAACGGGTGCCACAGGAAGCTTGTGACACTCCCGGCTACTCCAGCGACGAGGTAAAGCGTCAGGTAACGGGTACTGCCGTACAGTCGCTCCGCGAGGACCCCGTTCACCCACAGTGCCCACATGTTGAACGCAAGATGCACAATGCCGAAGTGGAGGAAGATCGAGGTCAGCAGGCGCCACCACTCGCCAGAAGCAGTCAAGGGCGTGTAATCGGACCCCAGTCGTATCAGGACATCCCCGTTCGGAACGAAGATACCGCCGCCTAGCGCGGCGGCGATGACGAACATCACGACGTTGATCCCGATGAGGACAGGCGTTACCGGTGCACGCGGACTGACCTCGAGCAGACGCGCGCTGAAAGCCGCCCGCTCGGCCAGCTGCGGCACGAAGGTCACCGTCTTCGAATCAGGCAGACACGCCCCGATTGCCTTGGCTTCCTGCTCGTTGACTGCCCAGAACTGCAGCGCGCGAGCCTTTTGGTATGGTGCTGTTATCTCACAGCGCACGGCATTCTCGAACACCTCGACATCGCTTATCCCGCTGCGCGGAAATTCTTGCTCGATGACTTTTGGAAACCAGAAAGGCCGCGCGCGCTGGGCCGTGAAGCGAACGACCTCCCCGCCGATTGTGACATCGCCGTCGCCGGTCCAGCGAAAGGCGTTGGTCGCCGGGCTCGCGCGCGCTGGAGCGACGTAGGAGATGAGATAAACTGACTGTGCAGGCGCCTCGCTCGCAGAGGCCGCTTTTAGTGCGGTCACGCGTCCGGCCACGGCCAATGCTTCGATGAAGGCGTACTGCGGCCATTTGGCGAGGTAGCGGACTTGGACGTGAGAGCCCTCGGCTAACCCGAGCAACTTGAGCGTCGGGAGTGTCGATTTCTGCATTCCCTCAACGCGTGCGCCAGCGATCTCGGGTTGGAAGCTAAAGCGCACCCGGCAACCTTCTGACCGCAGTTCAGGAATCACCTTCGTGATCAGGGCCTCGGCGGTCGCTCCCTCCGCCATGATCCGCCGCCGGTCTCGCCTGCGCTGGACAATCGCGGCAACAGTGAGGATGCCTAGCAGGCAAAGAAAGGCGCCGATCAGGACGGCGCTGACCAAGGTAGCTAAGAGACGCTGCATGCGGCAGTGCGAGGTTTGTTGTGCACGCCCGGAAGAATATCGTGTCTGCGATGTTGGAAACCACCAGCTAACTGTGGCCTGGTTCTAGTACCTGGCGAAATCCACCTTGATCGTGGGCATTCAATCAGACGCTGACGGTCCTGGCGTCTGTGAGGCGGTGAGGAATCCCAGCCGTGTGAACCCAACCTAGCGGAATTCCGCCGTAACGACGATTTTGCCCACGATATTCTGATTGAAATCGGGGAGGTCCTCAGCGGGAATCCAGTACTCGGTGTGAATCGCGCTGCCGACTTTCTGTACCGTGAATCGACTCAAGTAATAGGCGTCGACCTCGAACTTTGTGACGAACCCCGCGCCGTTCTCTTTCACGTTCCAATCACACGCGATCTGAGTTGCGTATACTTCATTCGTCACCGGGTAGAAGATTGGCTGGTCCGGCAGACGCGGCGGGAATTCCCGCCATCCTGATGCGGCGATGAGTTCGAGTTCCTTCGGTCCCACCGGCCGGTACAGAGTTATAGCTCGCTTTCCAGGACCGAAGCGGGCGATCACGCTTTCGCATGCTTGTCGCGCCTTGGCTCGATTGCCCTGCGTTATGACTTCGATCTCAGCGTCGGCGTTCGCTAAGGCGGCTGCGCTCCAGCGATCGCGGACCGCGCCGCACGGTAGATGATCGGTTTCGCTTGCGATCAGGCCAAAAATTACAAAGTCCGGATCCAGTCTCCAGTCCGCAACCACGTGATGCGCATAGCCGGCTAGCTTGATACTCCCTTCGATGATGCCGAGCTCATTGTCCAGTACCGCATGAGCTGTTCTCAGCGCATCGCGGAGCGGCCACATACTTGGGAGTTCTGAAGGCATGAATTAAAGGCTACACGCTGTTCCAGTTACGGCCTAATGGATGAGATGACCGACGCGTTCAGACACAGAGATGGTCGCCACGATTCCGGAGTTAAACGCGAGGAAGTCGCCCTCGATGCCGTCGCTGAAGATCACTCCATTCTCGGGCATCAGCGACCGTATGTTCATCGGCGTCTTTGTGTCCGTCGCTCCGAAAACCAGTGACGTCTCGGTCGCGACGCTCGGAAATGGTTCGCGTACGGCGAAGCGCAGGTAAGGTGCATCCCAAGACATGGGCCCTGGTGGGCGCTGAGGAGCCGCCCCGCCGAGCCCTTGGGCCACTGCCAATGAGCCGGTCACGATGCTTTTCATCCAGGCGGTCGAACCCAGCCCCGTTGAGACGATGATGCCGCTCGAGGATTGGATCTCGCATCGCGATCCGACGTGCAGCTCGTAATGGGCCGAAGTGTGCGACTTGGGCCCAATGAAGAGGTCGTTGACAGCGTATAGGAGCTGACCATCCGAGAGGGTGGCCTTTGCCATCGTGATGTTCTTGGCAGAACGTCGGTTCGCGAGTATTTCGGGGAGGACCTTCGATATGTCCGACGGTTGGAATGGAAGCAGCACGCCGTCGTACCGCCTCGGATCGGGATTCACACCGATGAGTGGTTGACCATCGAGGTACTTGAGTGTGTTGGCCACGACACCGTCTTGCCCGAGCGCTACGACTATGTCGTCCGGTGCGAACAAGTACGTCGGCAAGAACGCACGATCTAGCAGCTGAAGGCGCGCACAGGAGGTCAGGGCGGACTCCACGGTCCGGCGAGCCGCGAGGTATTTCTCGTGCTCGGACAAGTAATCAGAGAAGTCCGCCCCTAAGTGCTCGACATAGAACCGGGCCTGATCGAGCGTGTGAAATCGCGCGATGAGCTCTTCAATCCGACTATGCCGCGTGACGAGCACAAGCTTGCGATCACCTGGCACGGGACACCTCCGCGCGGGCCGGCGCCGCAAGCAGCGTCTGTAGGAGGTCGGGCGAGAGATTCAGCTGTCCGATTTTCTCGGCTCGCTCGGCGAGGCCGCCGAACGCCTGGGCGATCAGCTGCCGCGGCTCCATCCCGACCGAGGCCAGGGCCTGAATAATGCGTGGATCGGCGCTCTGCAATGCCTTAATGCTAGCCGCCATCCGGAAGGCCTCGGCTTCAGCAGCCGTCCGGGTATTGTCCGCATGCGCGTGTACGAGCTGCTTGCGCTGCTCCTCCAGCTGGATGTTGGCCGTGAGGTCGGCCTCTCTGAGTTGAGCCTTACGCTGCTGGACCGAAGCTTCGGCATCCATCTGGGTCTCACGGATTACCCGCTTTTTCTGCTCGACTGCGACCTCGGTATCGAGCTCGCTCTCCTTAATCGCCCGCTCGTTCTCCACCGCGGCATTACGACGCGCATAGATCGCGCTGTCAGCCTCGAGCAATATCGCTTCGCGCGCCTTGGCCTCCAGAGCTCGAGCGGTCTCCGGTGTGGGCTTGATGGCGAGAATCGAGAGACCCTGAGCCTCAACCCCTAGAGTTGCAAGCTCACTGCTCTCGCGGAGCTCACGCAGCACGCGCGCCGCGAATGGCCCGGCGGAGCGGATGGCCTCGGTCAGAGGACTCTCGTGTATCAGGCGCTGGATTGAGACCTGGGCAACGGCGACTACTCGCTCATGCAGCTTCTCGGGATCGTCGCTCTCATACCCCTTGCCGCCGGCGCGGAGCGTGAAATTGAGACTTCTCGCCGTACGCTCGGGATCGGCGATCCGATAGGAGAGCTGTCCTTGGATGGTCACTGTCTGAAAGTCGCTGGTCACTTTCTCGAAAATGAATGGCACCTCACGGCTTTGGATTGGGACCGCCACGAGGCTGGTTGTCGGCGCGTAATAAAACAGCGCGAGTCCGGCGCCCTGTCGGGCAATCCGACCCCCGCGGAATGCGATCAGATGAGTGGTGGGATTGGACTTGATGAACCTGAGACCCAGCATGTTCGTCTCCTCGTGTGTTAGTGGGGTATCGCCACTAAGTAAGTGGCATAGTCCCACTAAGTGAGTTAGGATGTCAAGCCAGCAAGAGCCGGGCGATATGGCAAATGCACCCTAAGCTGCAAGTTACTGATTTTGAGAGACCACTTACGACGGTCGACCTCGTCATCTTCTCGGTGCGGGATGACGAGCTGACGGTGTTGTTGGTGCAGCGTACTTCCCAACCAGGCGAGCCGTTTCCCGGAAAATGGGCCTTGCCCGGTGGGTTCATCGATACGGCCCGCGATCGTGACTTGGAGGCTTGTGCGCGTCGCAAGCTCATGGAAAAGACCGGTGTTGAAGCCCCATATCTGGAGCAGCTCGGCAGCTTCGGGGGCGCGACACGGGACCCACGAGGCTGGTCGGTTACGCATGTCTACTTCGCACTAATGGCGTCGGACGACATAACACCGCGACCCGGAGGAAACGCGCCGGAATCGCGCTGGTTCGGCGTACGAGGCGAGAGTGTCAGAGAGAGCCTCGCGTTCGATCACGCCGAGATACTACGTACTGCTCTGGCGCGTCTGCGCTCAAAAGTGGAATACACATCGCTCCCGGCATTTCTCCTGCCGGGAGAGTTCACGCTCACGCAACTACAGAAGATCTACGAGGTGATTCTGGGGCGAGCGCTTGAGAAGAAGGCCTTCCGCACGCGGGTCCTGGCTGCTCAGATTCTCGAGCCGTTGTCACGCAAATTATCAGGCCCAAACAGACCGGCGCAGCTGTACAGGCTGAGGCGGCGACGGCACGCTCACATCTTTTCGAGGCCGTTTGGCTCGGCAGACGACCCCGGCTGAGCATCTGCTATGAGCAGGGGACATTAAGCGGTCCCGGCCGTGTGAAACTGCCCTTCGGACCCGACCGTCAACCATGAACGACGCGCACTGGTCGGTGTTCGCTTTCGAGGAATTTGCAGGACCTGCTGGGCGGACCGCTTTTGGCCGCTCTGCGCCGAACGGGCAGAGAACCATTAGGTCTTGGTCTTTGCTAGACGCGCGCTCTCCCGCTTGAGCGGTCGCGACACGGGACAGACCTCCTGCAGATAGCCGTTAAGCGTATTGGCGAGGTTGTCGCGCACCAAGCTGTAATGGATAAATTGCCCGCGTCTTTCGCTCGTGATCAGACTGGCATTCTCCAGGATGGACAGGTGCTTGGAGATAGAGGGCTTTGAGATACTGAAGCGCTCAGAAATCTCGCCAGCCGTGAGGTCGGTGGCCGACAGATAGGCGAGAATTTTGCGCCGCACCGTGGAGGAGAGCGCTTCGAATACATTGTCGAGTGACATCGGTGATTTCCCGCTCTAACAGTTAGCCTATTGACTAATTATCTAAAGACGCTATAATATTTAGCGAATGAGCTAATTATACAACAAAGGAGCACGCACATGATGGTCTGGACGTATTTGATCTACGTGGCGGTAAGTCTTGCGGTCACAATCTGGGTCGGGCAGAGCCTGCACGCAAACGGCCGGATCTTCCTGGTGGAGAACTTTCAGGGTCGTGAAAAGCTCGCAGATTCGGTGAACCATCTCCTGTTAGTGGGCTTCTACCTCGTCAATATCGGCTTCGTCTGCCTTGCCTTGCGTTACGGCGACAAGCCGGCCGACTTGGTGGGGGCAGTGGAGTTCCTCAGCACGAAGATCGGCATTGTGATCGTTGTGCTCGGCGCCATGCATTTCTTCAACATGCGCATGCTGGTGCGGTTCCGTCAGTCCCCCATGTTTGGACGTCTGGCAGCGGAGGTGGGCGCGGCGTGAGTGCTCGCGAAATTCTGGTGGTTTACGACAAGGACTGCCCAGTCTGCGATGCCTATTGCCACGCAGTTCGGATTCCTGAATCAGTCGGAGAACTGCGTCTGGTAAACGCACGAGAGGACACGCCAGTCATGGCACAAATCAGCAGAGCGGAGTTCGACGTCGATCAGGGGATGGTCGTAAAGGCGGATGGATTTCTGTACTACGATGCGGACGCTATCCACGCCCTGGCGCGCATGAGCGGCCCGGGTGGTCCGCTTGGCGGCATGAATCGTTGGTTCTTCGCTTCCAAACGCCGATCTAAGCTGCTCTATCCGGTGTTTCGCTTGGCGAGGAACCTGCTCCTTAAGGTGCTTGGGAAGACGAAGATCAATAACTTGAAGCTCGCAGGCAACAGGCGATTTTGAGCTCCCCGTGTCACGGCAGGTGCGGGGAGCCCTGCGCTTTTCTATCGGGAAACTTGTGCGTTTCACTCCACGTACCGGTATTGGCCCGGGCAGACGCTCGCCAACGGGACGCCTGCTGTCTGGATCATGGAATCAAGCAGTCCCGGCTGTATGAAACGGTGCGCGGGGGCTCACAGATCAACGAGTCTTCACTTAACCAGCGAAGTGTCGGAAGCGCTTGCGCTTTTTCCCCGTGCCAAGTGTTATGTCTCACGTGGAGTGTTGACACGACGCTTGACTTCTGAATTCGGTGCGCGTAAAAATCGCGCCGCCATGATTACTGCAATCAGAAAACCACTCGATACGTGCGCCGCGACAGGGTGCTATAGCCCGTCGTGGTCGCATTCATTGCTCGGGCAACTAGAGCCCCGAGTCAGCACGATCGAGTTCTGATTGGCCTTGCCTCCGGCGCAAGGCCGGAGGCAGACAGGTAACGAGAGCAGGGGATCCGCGCTCTCACTCCACCCGAAAACCTCCGCCCAAAGACCGGCGCACGCTACGATCCGTCGCATGGAGACGGGGAGCCGTAAAGCGAGACACAAAGCCCTTCATGTGAGCGGGGTTGGTCTAGTGGCTTTGGGCCTCTGCCTTCTAAGCAGATGAGGCGGGTTCGATTCCCGCACTCCGCTCCATCCTATTTTTGCCGGTTAGCATCAAGGCGATGCGACGCCCTGTTAAGGCGTAAGAGGTTGATTCCGATTCCAACGCCGGCAGCCAATTTGACCACTGATGCGACAGGTGTCGCAGCCAAGCTGTCTACTTGGTGAGAGCGGATCGTTACCGCTAGTGGTCGCCAATTGCATGCCCGGTTAGCTCTGATGTGAAGAGCGTCGGTCCTACAAACCGAATGTCGCAGGCACTCAATCTGCACCGGGCACCAATTTGCAGCGTTAGACGGGGACGGACCCCGGCGAGACCGTAACCCTCGCGTCCACCGGACCTGCTTGGTTCGACTCCAAGACGCTGCACCAGCCCATACCGTCGTAACTCAACGGGCGAGAGTCCCGCCCGCCTCTTAAGCGGCGAGAAGGTGGTTCGAGTCCACCCGGCGGTACCAACCGTGAAGTTGTCGATAAACGCGGCCAGTGAATGCGAATCGAACGAGTCGTTGCCGTAAGCAACCGAAAATTTATGGGGTGCGGGCTAGGAACCCGGATTTGCCTTGCAAGCAGATAGCCTGATCGGTGCGATTCCGATGCGCTCCACCAACTAAGATCGTGAGTGCAAGCTAGTGGAGCAGCACGCCTCTCAAGCGTGGCCTATGGAATGCGACTCTCCACACGATCGCCAAGCACGAAGCTGAATGCAAAGTGGCTCGCGCACTCTGCCTTTCAAGCACATCCTATCGGGTTCGAGTCCCGACAGCTTCACCAGTCAATGCCCTCGTGGTGGAATCAGCAGACACGCTACGCTCAGAACGTAGTGACGCGAGTCGTGCAGGTGCAAGTCCTGCCGAGGGTACCAATCTGTGGCAGAAGGCGAAGCAGATAGCCCGCGGGCCGTGACCCCGCCGTAGCTGGTGCAAGTCCAGCCTGTCACCCCAGTGCCACGCCGTGGCTGAGCAGCTATAGGCGGTCGCGTGCAAAGCGACTTCACGCAGGTGCAATTCCTGTCGGCGTGTCCAGTCCCAGGGCGTAAGTCAGTAGCAGACAGCCGAGCTTGGAACTCGGAAGCCGCAGGTGCAAGTCCTGCCGTCCTGACCACTTCGGAGTGTGGCTCAGTCTGGACTAGAGCGCGTGCCTCGGGCGCACGAGATCGCTGGTTCGAATCCAGCCACTCCGACCAATTCGACAGCTGCGAAGCTCATGCAGATGAGCACCGACCTGATAAGTCGGAGGTAGCAGGTGCAAATCCTGCGGCAGCTACCAAATCACGCGGGCGCGCATGGTGCGCGGCATCGTTGCCAACGAGGCACGGGACGGTTCGACTCCGTTCGCCCGCTCCAATTCGCCCCGGCCGACGGACCGGTAGACGGCCTTCTAAGCCGACGATGTTGGTTCGAGTCCAACTCGGGGCGCCATACCCGCGCCGATGGGAACGGCGGAGATCTCCTAAATCTCCACCTGTCAGTTCGAGTCTGACCGCGGGTGCCGCCAAGCTGATGGGAATTAGCATACCTGGTTAGCTCAAACCTAACCGCTTCCCGGTGCGAGTCCGCGGGGCTTGGCACCTTTCGCGGATCTGAAGGGAATTAGCAGACCTGACTGGCTTAAACCCAGTTGCTTCTCGGTGCAAGTCCGAGGATCCGCACCATGCGCCCGTGGTGGAATCGGCAGACACGCAGTCTTGAGGTGACTGTGCTTTAAGCGTGCCAGTTCAACTCTGGCCGGGCGTACCAATTTCGCCTCGATAGCTGAGATAGCACAAGCGCTTCCCTGAAAAGGAAGAGACGAAGGTGCGAGCACTTTTCGAGGCGCCATTTTGTCTACTGTGGCGTAGCACAAATAGCGGTGCACAGGTCTCATAAACCTGCTGGTGGTGGTGCAAGTCCACCCGCCACATCCATTTGTAGTCAGCACCGGCGTGCGGCCGAGCCTTATAAGCTCGGGAGACCTGGCGGATTACCGGGAACGGCTGGGCTCGACACCCAGGACTACAACCAACTTGCCCGTGGCCCGAGGAATTTCGGGGACCGTGCTACGAACGCGGATCGCAGTGGCTCGACTCCACTCACGGGTGCCAATTCATACCCACGCCGACGGACTTCGGCGCCGGCCCTCCGAAGGCGGGTTGCGAGTGTTCAACTCACTCCGTGGGTGCCATTTTGCCGTTGAAGCACATCGAGATGTGCAGCGCATCGGTAATGCGCAGGCAGCTGGTGCAAATCCAGCCATCGGCACCAGATGTGCCCCTCAAGCTCCGACAGCGGAGCGCCGGATTCGTAAACCGGAGGTGGATCGTGCAATTCGATCGTGGGGCACCAGTCACGGGTCGCTAACTCAGCGAGACAGAGACCCGCCTTTTAAGCGGAGTGATCCAGGTGCGATTCCTGGGCGGCCCACCAGTTGCCCGTCACGCACAGATAGCGGTGCGCCTGCCTTGTAAGCGGGAAACGTGAGGTGCAAGTCCTCAGTCGGGCTCCAATCATGGAGAGTGAAGCAGGCGGGGTCCTGCACGCGGTTGCTAACCGATGGGTGCCGTCTCATGCGGCATGGCCTTCGAGTGGTCCGCTCTCCGCCAATTCAGAGGCTCGCATGTGGCGTGCTAAGTCGGCTTGAACCCGGCGATGACCTCCAAGGGTCGTGAGCGTTCGACTCGCTCAGCCTCTGCCAGTATCGGAAGGTGAAGTGCGCGGGGCGCACCCTCGCCTCGAAAGCGAGTGGCATCCTCACGGATGTGTGGATCGAGACCTACCGCCTTCTTCCAATTCGGATTGTCCTCTGGGAGGAGACCGGTCTCCGAAGCCGGTCAGCAGGGTTCGATTCCTTGACGGCCCGCCAGATCATTCAGGTGTGGGTTGCTGGTATCCCAGCTGCGCTCTGAACGCAGCCCACGCAGGTCCGATTCCTGTCGCCTGATCCAATACACGAGTCGTGGGTTGCCGGTATCCCCGTTGGGCCTTGAACCCAAAGCACGCAGGTTCGACTCCTGCCTCGTGTTCCATCCGGCCGAGCCCGAGTTGGTTGGGCCGTGCCGTAGCGAGGTCGAGACGGAAGTCGTGTCAGCGGTGCGGGCTCGTGAGTCCCGCCTGGCGCGCCGGCGCTATGAATTGCGCCCGCGTGTACCGCACGAGGACGCGGTCTCTGCCACCAGCAAGTTAGCTCAGTGGGTAGAGCGACGGTTTAGGAGCCGTTTGTCGTGGGTTCGACTCCCGCACTTGCACCAGCTTGTGAAGCTGGCTCTAGAAAGAACGCGGGGCTTCGGCCCCGCATCGAGGTGCCCCAGCGGCGACGCCGATCAGACTGCTCTGGCCCGCAAGGGTCAGGTAGCTGAGAAGCAGCGACCGCAGCGCGCGCTCCGCTTTGAGCGGCCAAGGTGCGCGGCGCCGGAAGCGCGCGGCGATGAACCCGAACCTTTCCCGGACGCGGGCGAGGAGAGGGTGCTGACCCGTCGCGCGGATGGCGCCGCGACCCTCGCAGCCCGCGGAGCGAGCGTGGGTCACACCTCGACCTATTCAGATGTTTTAAACGTGAGACGTGAAAGGAGAAGGAACATGCTGGGTTTCAAGCGGGTGACTATCGCCCAGCACGAGCGCGGCCTTGTGTTTCGCAACCGGAGCTTCAAGACCATTCTCGAGCCGGGCGTGTACTGGATTTTCGACCCGCTCGAGCGGGTAGAAGTCCAAGTCTACGACCTGACGGTAACGGAGTTCGAGCATGCGCGGGTTGACTTCCTCGTGAAGGAGGCGCGCGCCACGATCGAGAAGTACTTCACGATCGTCGAGCTGGGTGACCGCGAAGTCGGTGTGGTTTACAAGAACGGCCGCGTGGCGGGCCTGGTGGCCCCGGGTAAGCGTCAGCTTTACTGGCGCGGTCCCGTGGACGTCCGGGTCGACAAGTTCGACTTTTCCAAGGAGTTCGAGCTGCCGCAGGAGCTAGCCAGGGTGCTGGTGCGCGCGAAGCAGCCACTAGCGGCGCAGGTGGCGGACGCGGTGACCGCCGTCGAGGTTGCCGATACCGCGGTCGGACTACTGATCGTGGACGGCGAGCTCGCGAAGGCCCTCGCGTCAGGTCTGCATGCGTTCTGGAAGTACCAGCGCGCGCTGAAGACCGAGCTGGTGGATCGCCGCGTGCAGTCGATGGAGGTGGCCGGTCAGGAGATCCTGACCAGGGATAAGGTGAGTCTGCGGGTCAACCTGACCGCACTCTGGCAGGTGCTGGATGTGGTCAAGGCGCGCGCGGCGCTGACCAACTTCGTCGAGTTCCTCTATAAGCAGCTGCAGTTCGCTCTGCGCGAGGCAGTGGGAACCCGGACCCTCGATGAGCTGCTGGGCGACAAGGGAGTGCTCGATCGCGAGATCGGGGATGTCGTGCGCGCTCAGGTCGAGGAGCACGGACTCGCTGTCCGTTCGGTGGGTGTCAAGGACGTGATCCTGCCGGGCGAGATGAAGGAGATCCTGAACCAGGTGGTCCAGGCTGAGAAGGTGGCGCAGGCGAACCTCATCAAGCGCCGTGAGGAAACAGCAGCGACTCGTTCACTGCTAAACACCGCGCGGCTGATGGATGAGAACCCAACGCTGCTGCGAATGAAGGAGCTGGAAACCCTGGAGAAGGTGACCGAAAAGATCGACAAGCTCACGGTCTTCGGCGGTCTGGAAGGAGTCCTTAAGGACGTGGTGCGGATCCAAGTGCCTAGTGCCTGATCTGGCATCACAATAGCCACCCGGCGGGCGTAAGCCCGCCGGGTTTTTCTGCATGCAGCGATCGAAGGCTTTGCGGGCTATGTTCGTGCTCGACGCCGAAGGCGCGTGAACTCGGAGAACTCCCACGCTCGCACGGCCAGCACGGCACTGCAGCCATTTACTCGCCGGCGTATCCCGCCTCAAGCTGGTGTCGAACGGCAAGAATGAGGACGATGTCTTCGGCCGGGAGCCAACGGTACTTCGCGATGTACCCGTAACGGCCGCGCGAGAGGATGAGCTCGCGTCGACCCTTTTCAGCGGGCCGCCCGAGGAGAGGATGATCAGCCAGGAGCTCAAAAGCCTTTCGCACGCTCAGAATCTGTTCGCGCGCCTTTTGGGGATTCTCGGCGGCGACGAAGTCAAAGAGCCGTTCGAGGTCAGCAAGCGCTTTTTGAGTTATTTCGACCGTCGCCATGCACGGGCCCTGGGGCGCCGCGCCTTGGCGCCGGACGCTCGCGCGGCCAGATAGTCAAAGGCAGAGGTCAGCTCAAAGGCCTTTCCGCTCGAAAGCGCTTCTTCCTCTGAACGCGCTGCCTCGTCTGCGAAGCGCGCCCTCAGTTCCGATCGCTCAGCTTCACGAGCCAGCGCTTCGACCATGAACGCGTGGGGCGTCTTATTTGCGGCATTCGCCAGTCGCTCGATGCGGCGTTTGAGTTCTTCAGGGAGTTTCAGGCTGGTAGCGGCCATCAGGATGATTCAATGGTCTAGGTAGTCATAAAGTAATACCTCAAGGGCGAGACGTCAAGATTCCACGGAATCCTTCCTCGATCGGGTGCGCGGACGACCGCCCTTGCGCCCGTTTTTGCGTGCTGCAGCTGCTTTGGCGGCTGAGGAATTCCGACCACCGATGCGGCCGAGCTCTGCCAGCCACTCGGGTCCGGAGAACAAGGAGGAAAGGAGACCGGGTACGCTCAGATCGAGGTCAAGGCCCTCCCAGTGCAGGCCATTGCCGCGCCCAAGAACTTCAACCCCACGGGGATCTTTGGGTCTGGCTCCCTTGAGACCCGAAATCAGCTCTACCGGCAACGTAATTGTCGCCCCGTTCGTGAGCTCGATCCGCAGTGCACGCTCTTGGGAGCGGTACGCAGCAAAGGCAGCTCGCGGTTCTGTTTTACGGCGCGGCGCCCAGCGCGGGAGGCCCGCGCGAAATTCGCGCGAAGCTCCTTCTCTATCCAGCCAGGTATCAGGACTGATTTACGCATACAAACCGAACGCTTGGGTTGTCGTGCCGCCGGAATTGTCCCAAATTCGCGGCAAAGAGGCTAAGGGAATTGGTCTAAGTTATTGTTCTGAATGGTGGGCGGTACTGGGATCGAACCAGTGGCCCCTGCCGTGTGAAACGGGGGTACGGGGCTTACGCATCAACAATATGCGAGCGGAGACCCCAATTGCAACAGGCACTTGGTATCACGTGATGTCATTTGATATCACGCAATGTCACGATCTGACTGTCCCAAAATTGTCCCAGCGCCCGCTTTCGCGACGCGCGGCTCATGACCCCATCCCGACCTTCGTGAACGTCAGCTTTCCGGCAGGTTCATTTTGCCCAGGAACGCTTTGTAACGCGGGTCGCTCGCAAGATTATCGAACAACCGCTCGCCGACGAGCTGCGCCAGTTCGGTTGCTTTCTCATCATGCGCGCGTTCGAGCCATTCGAGCGCTCGATCTTTCTCTCCGCGAAACGCGTAGTTCATTGCCACGAAGTACGCTTCCGTATCGCCGAATCTTGTTATCAGCGTCATCAGCGCGTCGTCGGCCTCGCTATTTCGGTTCACTGCCTGTAGCAGAGTTGGGAGGAGCCGCAGTCGATTCAGTTCATCCCGCTCCTGCAGCACGACCGCGAGCGCAGCATCGACTTGCCCTTCTGCAAGAAGTGTCTTGGCTAGATACGTTCGAGTCCATAGAAAGTTCGGTGCGAGCGCGAGCAATCTGCGAAATGTAGCCTCTGCTTCCTGGAATCGACGAGTGTTGTACTGGATAGTGCCCAATGTGTAGATGGCGATCGTGAACAATGGATCACGCGCGAGCGCTGTTCGCACTTGACGCTCGGCCTCGTCAAAACGCCCAAGTGCACGAGACAACTGCGCCGCAAACATCAACGCCGTTGGATTCGTCGGGTCCAATTCCAGCGCCCGATGCAACTCTGCCTCCGAAGCAGCCCAGTCAAAATCCTGGACGCGGCTGATGTACCCGAGCATTGCGTGGGCTTCAGCGAGATCCGGACTCAATTGAAGCGCATGCTTTGCCTGCTGCCGGGATAGCTCATATCCCACTGACCCCAATATCATTCCATTATTTGTCATTAGCACCGTGTCACGTGCCAACTCGCCCCATGCGAGCCCGAATCGTGAATCGCGGTGGATTGCTTGATCAAAGTAATCACGGCCGGCCGTGAGCGACGAGCGTGTATTCTGCCATTCAGCATCGAGCCCGCGCAGATAGAGCTGATAGGCCTCCAGGTCCTTTGTGCCGCCGCGCTGGCGCGTCAACGGTCCGCCCATCAGGGTGATCTGTAGCGCCTGCACTACCGCATTGGCAATATCGTCCTGCACCTGGAATACGTCGCGAACGTCGCGATCGTAGGTGTCCGACCACAAGTGATACCCGTTATCCGCCCGAATAAGCTGCGCGGTCACGCGCAGGCGACTCCCGGAGCGTCGAACGCTGCCCTCAAGAATATGAGAAACGCTTAGCTCGCGGGCGATGTCCGGAACCTTCGTCGACTTGCCTTTGAAATAGAACGATGAGGTTCGCGCCGGAACGTGTAGGTCAGGAGCCCTCGCAAGTAGATTGATGATCTCCTCAGCCATCCCGTCTGCTAGGTACTCCTGATCCTTCTTCTCGCTCATGTCAACAAACGGCAGGACAGCGACGGACTTCTCCGGGATGGCCGGCATCGCGGGCGTCGGCGCGGCGGCCACGGCTGCGGCGGGCTTCTCAGCAGATCTGTGCTTCGAGAGCCAGAACCTATCGGTGACGAAGTAAGCGAGTCCCAGTGCAACCACGCCGCCCAGGGCCCATAACGCAACCCTGGCTACCCGGTGTGGGCCATTCGTTGTCGTGGATATCTGCCCAGTCCTGTATTCAGCAGGCGCCGTGGCAGTAGGCAGTGCAGACGAGGGAACCGGCGTTATAAGCCGCCGGATCCGCTCTACGAACCCGGAAGATGCGTTTCCGCCCGGCAGCCGTGTCCATTGGACGTGTCGGAATGCGTCCGGAACATCGGCTTTCGCTTCGGATGTCGAATCGATGACTATTGGGACAAGAAATGCGACCCGTTCGGACAAGTCGTGTGTTCGGTCTACCGCCAGCTTCCATTCTCGCCTGAAATAGCCCTCTACCCGCGCTTCCGTGTTTGCCGAGATAATCGGGATGAACAGTCGACAGTCGTGGATTTGCTGTCTGATTTGTCGATCCCAAACATCCCCGCCGCGTAGCTCGCTCTGGTCGAACCAAACCTCAATGCCCGCTGCGCGCAACGCATCGCAAATGCGCCTAGCAGCGTCCGCATCCTGCGAGGCGTAGCTGATGAATACGGCGTGCGAAATTCCGCTCAAGGTACGCAGCCGCCCTCAACCATGTCGAACATCCCCCTATTTGCTCGAATAGTCGCGGATGCCTCTGGGGTTGGCAACCAGCCATTGGACGGGAGACACGGAAGGACCGCTATCGGGAGGCCAATCCACGAGGACGACGGACCGCTTCTGGGCCGGGAGCAGACGCTCGTCGACGGGCGTCACCTGCCGTCTGTGAGCAGGGAACGTTGAGCAATCCCCGCCGTGTGAAACGGGGGTAAGGGAGACAACGCATTTGGGGATGGGTGCAAAACGAGCACAGCTATACACTCGCTGGCCGAGCTGGCCGCAGCCGAGTAAGGCTTCGATGCGCCTGTGCAAGCCGCGCCGCTTGACATACAGCTGGAGGCTCAGGGTGGAAGTGTTTTACGGGTCGAGTCAGCATAGACTGAAGCCCTATGCGTAAACTTTCGAACGAAGAACTCAAGGCGGAAAACGCCCGACACCTACTGCATCCAATGACGCACCCGGGCACGGTGCGCGAGGCCCCGCCGGATATCATCGTGCGGGGCGACGGCAGCTGGATCTGGGATGTCGACGGCCACCGTCTGATCGATGGGGTAGGTGGGCTGTGGTGCGCGAACCTGGGCTTTGGCCGCAGGGAAATTCGCGATGCCATCGTCGCGCAACTCGATGAGCTACCGTTCTACAACACGTTCCGCGGCGCCAATCATCCACGCGCCATCGAGCTGTCGCAGCGCCTGGTAAACGTCATGGAACCGGACGGGGTCGGCGCTGTGCACTTCAGCAGCGGCGGTTCGGATGCGGTCGATAGCGCTCTGAAGCTGGCGCGCCAGTATTGGAAGGTGCTCGGTCAGCGTGATCGGACCAAGTTCATCTCGTTGCGCCAGGGCTATCACGGCGTGCACTTCGGCGGCGCGAGCGTCAACGGCAATACGCCGTTTCGCCGGGCCTACGAGCCGCTGCTGCCAGGATGCTTCCATGTCGACACACCCTGGCTGTATCGCAACCCGTACACCCAGGACCCAGAACAACTGGGGAAGATCTGTGCCGAGCTGCTCGAGCGCGAGATTGTGTTTCAGAGCCCGGACACGGTTGCCGCGTTCATCGCCGAACCGGTCCAGGGTGCCGGAGGCGTGATTGTCCCCCCACCGAACTACTGGCCGCTGGTCCGCGAGATCTGCGATCGTCACGGCGTGCTGTTGATCGCCGATGAAGTGGTTACCGGCTTTGGGCGCACCGGCCACATGTTCGGCACGCGACTGTGGGGAGTCAAAGCGGACCTGTGGTGTCTTGCTAAGGGCATCTCCTCCGGCTACGTCCCGCTGGGCGCTACCGCGGTCTCGGCCCGGGTGATGCAGGCGTTCAAAGGCGCGGACCCCGTACTGGGCACGATCAATCACGGCTACACCTACGGCGCACACCCGGTCGCGGCGGCGGCGGCGCTGGCCACGCTGGACATCATCGAGAGCGAGGACATCCCGGCCCGTGCTGCACGGGAGGGTCGGTATTTTCTCGAGCGACTGCATGCGATGAAGCGCTTCCGGATCGTGGGCGATGTGCGCGGCGTTGGCCTCATGGCCGGTATCGAGCTGGTCGCGGACCAGCGCACCCGTGCCGCCTTTCCGCGCGGGGCGCCGGAGCTCACACGGGTCCATCGCGAGGCGTACAAGCGCGGAGCGATGGTCAGGTTGTCGGGGGCGAATATCATCCTGTCGCCGGCTCTGACGATCGAGCGGGCGCAGCTCGACCTGCTATGCGATGCGCTCGAAGGCGCGTTCGGCGTCTTCGAGAGCTGAAGTCACGATGATCCGCGGTGGCGACGGCAGATGATCGGCTCCGGCAGAGAATGCTCCCTCGGCGCCCCCGACGCGGCGCTGTTTCCCGCGAACGCCCAGCGGCAGGAACTGGATGACCACCTGACTCGTGCGCTGGCACTCGCGCAGCAGCGCGTGCGCGCCGGATCCGCCACGCCGACTGTCGATATCGAGGTTTTCGGCCGTGAGCTGATGAGCTTCGATTTCGCCACGGGGCGCCCGCTGTCGGAGCTGCTCGAGTGGTCGATCGGGGTGCTCGAGCACGGCGTGACGCATCAGACACATCCGCGCTACTTCGGGCTCTTCAATCCCGCACCCACTTTCCCCGCGCAATGCGCCGACCGCATCGTGAGTTCTTTCAATCCGCAACTCGCGAGCGCGACGACCTCTCCGGCCGCGGTGGCGCTGGAAGCACACGTGATCCGCAGCGTCGCGCAGCGCGTGGGATTCCCACCGGCCGCGGGCGGCCACTTCACCGCGGGCGGGTCAGAGGCAAATTACACCGGGATGTTGTGCGCGCTTACGCGCGCGCATCCGGCGTTCGCGTCCGACGGTGCGCGCGCTTTCCCGGGGCAGCCGGTCTTCTATACCTCGAAGGAGTGCCACGGCAGCTGGGTGAAGATCGCGCATCAGACGGGCATCGGCCGCTCTGCCGCGCACCTGGTGTTAACCGATGGCCGCGGGCGCATGTCACCCGCGGCGCTCGAGCAGGCGATCGCGCAGGATCTTGCCGGCGGCCGCGTGCCCTTCCTGATCGTCGCCACCGCGGGGACCAGCAACGCCGGCATGATTGATCCTCTGAGTGCCTGCGCCGAACTCGCCGCACGCCACGGGCTCTGGTACCACGTCGATGCTGCCTGGGGTGGTGCGATTGTGGCCTCCGAACGGCTGCGCGCGGCGGTCGCTGGTCTGGAACGCGCCGATTCGGCGACCATCGATGCGCACAAGTGGTTCGCGACCACCATGGGTTGTGGCATGTTCATCGTCCGCGACCCCGCCGCCCTGACGGCCGCTTTCCAGGTGGCGGCGAGTTACATGCCCTCGCGCGAGCAGTCACTCGATCCCTACATGAATTCCGTGCAATGGTCGCGTCGCTTTCTTGGGCTGCGACTGTTCCTGTCGCTGGCATCGGCCGGCTGGGCGGGACATGCGGCCCACATCGAGCGCGCGGTCGCGCTAACGGCCTGGATCCGCACCGAGCTGGAAAGGCGGGGTTGGTCGGTCGTCAATGATTCACCGCTCGCGCTCCTCAACGTCGTGCCGCCCGCGGCGGTGGGTGACCCGCGGTCGGTCGTCGCACGCGTGCTGAAATCAGGCCGCGCCTGGGTATCGCTCGCGCGCTTTGAGGAGCAGGACGTGATCCGTATCTGTGTCACGCACGGCGAGACGAGCGCTGAGGATCTGGCAATACTAGTGCAGGCTTTGCACCCAGACCCGCCTGCGTCGCTGTAGCCACAGGAGATTGACCGTCGCCGAGCCGCTCAGCCTCGTCGCTGAGAGTCGCGATGCGCATGCGACCGCCGGGGCGACTTTGTCCCGGTCGCTAATGAGGGTTATGCGGGAGCGCGCAACCGGAACCGTCAGACGAACGACGGCTTGCACAGTTCCAAATACGAGACAGCCGGGCTCAGGGCATCATCCTAAGTTCTTATTCTAATTGGTGGGCGGTACTGGGATCGAACCAGTGGCCCCTGCCGTGTGAAAGCAGTGCTCTACCGCTGAGCTAACCGCCCTTTACGAGGGAGCGGCAGTCTATAGGTGCCTGCTGCGCAAGGCAAACCAGGCGTCCGGCCGCGCGCTCATCGCGCGGGCGAGGCATCCCGCCTTGGCCCTTGGTAACATGCGCGCCCCCTGCAGGTAGTCCGCTGACACCGAAAGCATGACAGTCGTTACGCGATTTGCGCCGAGTCCCACCGGCCTGCTGCATCTTGGCGGGGTTCGCACCGCGCTGTTCAGCTGGCTGTACGCGCATCGCATGCACGGCAAGTTCATCCTGCGAATCGAAGACACGGACCGCGAGCGCTCCACCGAGGACGCGGTGCGGGTGATTCTCGAAGGGATGGAGTGGCTGGCGCTCAAGGCTGACGAGGGTCCGTACTACCAGACACAGCGCTTCGATCGCTATCGCGAGGTGATTGCCGGCATGCTCAAGTCCGGCACGGCTTACCACTGCTATTGCACCAAGCAGGAGCTGGATGCGCTGCGCGAGGCGCAGATTGCGCGCAAGGAGAAGCCGCGCTACCCGGGTATCTGCCGCGAGCGCACTGAGCCGCGTGCCGGTATCACGCCGGTCGTGCGCTTCAAGAATCCTCTGGAGGGGGCGGTCGTGGTCGAGGATCTGGTGCACGGACCGATCAGCTTCCAGAACGCCGAGCTCGATGACCTTATCATCGCGCGTTCCGACGGCACGCCGACCTACAATTTCTCTGTGGTGGTCGATGACCTTGACATGGGGGTGACGCACGTTATCCGTGGCGATGATCACCTCAACAACACTCCGCGGCAGATGAACATGCTCAAGGCACTCGGCGCCACCCCGCCGGTGTACGCGCACGTGCCCATGATCTTAGGTCCCGACGGCGCCAAGCTCTCCAAGCGCCATGGCGCGGTGAGCGTGCTGCAGTATGAGGAGGAGGGGTATCTGCCGGATGCGCTCCTCAATTATCTGGTGCGGCTGGGGTGGTCGCACGGGGACCAGGAGGTCTTTACCCGCGAGGAGATGATCGCCGCTTTCGATATTCACGATGTGAACAAGGCCGCGTCGGCTTTCAATCCTGAGAAACTGCTGTGGCTGAACCAGCAGCACATGGTGCGTGCGCCGCCCGCTGCACTGGTTCCGTACCTGCGTGCGCAGCTCAAACGTCTCGGCCTCGACAGCAGCGACCAGAGTCTGCTCGAGGGGGTGATCGTGGCGCAGCGCGAACGCGCGAAGACCCTGAAGGAGATGGCGCACAACAGCCGCTTCTTTTTTCTCGAGCGGATCGACATCGATCCTAAGGCGGCCGCCAAGCACCTTGCGGGCGATGCGCTGGAGCTCCTGGGCAAGGTCCGTGAGCGGCTCGCAGCGTTGCCGGGGTGGGAGGCGGTCGCGATTCATGCGGCGCTGAACGATCTGGCGACGCAGCTGCAGAGCGGCCTTGGCAAGGTTGCGCAGCCCTTGCGCGTGGCCGTCACGGGCACGGCGGTGTCCCCGCCGATCGATGTGACGCTCGCGCTCCTCGGGCGCGAGCGCTCGCTCGCGCGCATTGATGCTGCACTCACAAAGGCCGCAGGGTAAGCCTGCTTGACAACGCCGGGGTGGCTGCGTAGCGTGCGCCGGCTTTGCGTGGGGCCATAGCTCAGCTGGGAGAGCGCTTGCATGGCATGCAAGAGGTCGGCGGTTCGATCCCGCCTGGCTCCACCACTTAAGTTCCACCCCGCGGCCGGCGCGTTCTCCAGTCGATTGGATGCGGGCCGCCGTCCTCCTGCGCCTCGGACCCGTTGCAGCGGTACTGCCGTGAAGCTCTGGCACTTGCCTTAAGGTTCAGGTGTCGCTCACGCTAGTGAGGACGGAACCGTGGCGCTCCCGGCTCGCACGCGCGGTCTTGCGTTTCCTTCGCTTCGTCGCGTTGCGCCTTGGCAACTCGCGACCTCCAGAAAATGATTGAGACGCCTCCACGCTAGGTTTTATGCTATGCGCGACGGCGCGGCACCAGCGCAACATTTTGAAAAAGAATGCCTTGCGCATCTCTGAAAGAGCACTGGGAGACTCAGGGGAGATTTCATATGAACAGCATTTCAGGCGCAATGCGCTCGAGCCCCCAGGGAGCTCGGCGCGCGCTGGGGATTTCCGCGCTGGCGGGCGCCAGCGCACTCATGGCTGCTTTGTTCAATGGGCCCGCGGATGCGCAAACCGCGCCCACGGATCAGTCCCAACCCCAGTTGCAAGAGGTGGTCGTTACCGGCTCCCTGATTAAGCGCACCGACACGGAGACGCCGAGCCCGGTGCAGCTGATTAGTGCACAGGATCTGACGAACAGTGGCTTTACGAACGTCGCGGAGGTCCTGCATAACCTGGCCGCCAACGGTGCGGGAACCCTGAATCAGGGCTTTGGTCAGGCCTTCGCCTCCGGCGGCTCAGGCATTGCCTTACGCGGCCTGACAGTGGGCAACACGCTCACCCTCATCGACGGCGAGCGTATGGTCGCTTATCCGTTGAGCGATGACGGTGAGCGCAGCTTCGTCGACGTCAGTGCGATTCCGATCAACGCGATCGAAAGCGTCGAGGTTCTCAAGGATGGCGCCTCGGCGCTGTACGGCGCCGACGCCATCGCCGGCGTGGTCAACGTTAAGCTGAAGCAGACCTACGTCGGCGCACAGTTCACCGGTGAGGGCGGCGAGACCCAGAAGCACGACGGCTGGTACTGGCACGGCGCCGGAATCGTCGGCTGGGGCGATCTCAACAGCGACGGATACAACATCTATGTGGACCTGGACTACCACCGCAACGAGCTGATCTGGGGTACGAGCCGCAGCGGCCAGTGGACCGCCCTTGACTGGAGCAACTTCCCTGGCGGCCAGAACACCAACCCCGGTGCCATCGGGGCGACCGGTCTTGTCTACCCGGACAGTGTCACCGGCTACGTGCTGAATCCAGCCAATCCGACGTTGCAGGCTGCCTCCTTCCTGCCAGGCTGCACGTACGCGCTGCAGCAGGCTGACAAGTGCACCTTCAGCTTTCCGGGTCAGATTCAGCCGCCGACTTCCCAAACCAACTTGCTGAGCAAGATGACGAAAGCGCTCGCCGGTGACTGGAAACTGACGGTTACGGCGTCGCTTTTCGACAGCGTTGCGCAGCAGACGGCCCCGCCCACGGAGCCCGCCTTTGGCCACCTTCTCAACAACACCGGCGCCGAGCAGGGCTCGATTCCGCTGATCGCCTGGGGGCCCGGATTCGGGCCCACGCCCGTAATCTATAACCCGCTGACGCTGCCGCAGAGCTCTCCGCTCAACCCGTTCAAAACGGCGCCGGTGCCGGCGGGGTTCGTCTATAGCTTCCCGGATGTCGGCCCCTGGATCATCAACACGGACACGCAGACCTACCGGTTGTTTGGCGACCTGAAAGGTACCGCCGCGGGCTGGGACCTGGACGGCTCCGTGGGGTTCATGTACGCGAAGATGAACCTGACTTTTGACGGCGGACTGGTGCCCACGGCTACCCAGGCGGCTCTCAACAACGGCTCCTACATCCCTGGAAGCTCTCAGAACAATATCGCCAACATCGCACCCGAGGTATCTTCAAGCCCCTCGAGCACGCTCATTGTTCTGGATTTCCACGGGTCGCATGAGTTGTTAACGATGCCCGGCGGACCTCTCACGTTCGCCGCCGGAGCGCAGTACTTTCACAAGGCGCAAAACGACACGGACCCACCTTCAGTGGCCAACGGACTGCAGGAAGGCATTACCAATTTTACGATTGGTTCCCAGGACGATACGGCAGGATTCATAGAGCTCGGTGGCAAAGTGCTGAGACAGCTGGAGGTCAACGCCGCCGGTCGCTATGACCACTACGACACCTATGGCGGCTCTGCGACGCCGAAGTTCGGGCTCAAATACACGCCGATCGACATGCTCAGCCTGCGTGGCACATGGGGCAAGGGGTTCCGCGCGCCGTCCATCTCCGAAGCCGGCGATTCGGGAATCGCGTTCGGACAGGGCAACGTGTTTGATCCCGTGCTGTGCCCGGGCGGTGTGCCCAATGTCAAGGGCACTTACAACGCCCTGTGCTCTTATCCGGTGACGGGTATCTCCCCGTCCAATCCTAACCTGAAGGCAGTGACGTCGCAGAACTCGACGCTGGGCGTTATCTTCGAGCCGTCGAACATGTTCAACGTTTCGGTGGACTGGTATTACATCAAGCTCACCAACGACATCATTTCGGCGTCCGCGACGGGTAACCTGGCGGGCACCTACTCCACCTTGGTGCGCGGGCCGCCGGCTAAGGGACTGCTGGTGTGTACCGCGACGACGGCACCCGACGTGCAGTGCCCAACCGCCAATGTGGTGACTCCCGTTGGTTATCCGCAGTTCAACCTGTATCCGTACGTGAACGCCGGGTCCACCAAGACCTCGGGTATCGACCTCGACGTGCGCGGCCGTTTCGACATCGGCAATCTCGGTTCACTGACCGCGGGGGTGAACTACACGTATATCTCCCAGTACGAGGTCGTGTACCTCGGGCAGACTTTCGACCTGGCCGGAACTCACGGCCCGTCCGGGGTCTCGGGCGACACCGGCAACCCCAGGCAACGTGCTGTAGGCACACTGACGTGGGATAAGGGACCGGCGACCGCGACTGTGACCGTGAACTACACCGGCTCATTCCACATTACCGACCCCTCAGAAGGTTGGAACACCTGCCTTGTGGCGATTCAGACATCAGGCAATGGCTATGGCGCGGTGATTCCGCCCACAGTGACGACACTCGCACCGCAGTGGAACCAGTACTGCTCGGTGGATCATTTCACTTCGGTGAACCTGTACGCGGCCTACAACCTCAACGACCATTTCCAGGTGCACGGCTCAGTCACCAACCTGTTCAATTCGCAGCCGCCGGTGGACCTGGAGACTTACGGTGGTGGCGCCCTGTATCACTACACTACGCTCGATCAGGACGGTGCGGTCGGGCGCTTCTTCATGCTCGGCGCGACTTTAAAGTTCTAGGTGGCGCGAACCGGGGCGCCCCGGCAGGAGGTGCGCCCCGTCCTCACAGCGTGAGTGCACCGCCTGCCGTGGGGGGTCGCTGCGCACGCGAGTCCATTCTGCCCGGGGTTTGCCGGCCGGGCTTGCGCCGTGTAATCTTCCGCGCCCTCGCCGGCGGGCGTCCCGGCGCGGTTCCCTCCGTGTCCCCATCGTCTAGAGGCCCAGGACATCGCCCTTTCACGGCGGTAACAGGGGTTCGAATCCCCTTGGGGACGCCAAAAAAATCAATTACTTACGACGCCACTAGCTCGCAAAAATCATTTGGGGGTAACTTGGGGGTAACTATCCCGTGCCGTCTATGCATGTACACGAGCATCCACAGGGGCGCATCGTTGCCGCAGCGCGTCTCCCCGACCTTAGTCAGGTCGTGACCTCGCGCCTCGCGCGTAACCATCTGCGGCACGGGATCGCCTGGCCATTTAGGACCACCCCGACACCCCTTGGGCTCTCCTAATCGTCACGGGCAGGCCGCTGCCGCTTCGCCGGGCGCTCCACGATTATGACAAATGCACCAGTCGATCCATCCACGCCGGCGGCGGGGTCGAAACCTGCGTCCTCAACATGCGGGCCTCGATCATGAGAACGAGACGTTCGTGATTCGGCAGAGCAAGTGCGGCCGACCGCGCCATGTGTGCCTGACGGGGAGGCTGCAGAATTCTTGAAGCGCTAACGGTGGGCGTCTCAAGGATACGCTCCTAGTCAAACGCTCTTGTAATGACCTGCGTTCCAAACGTCACAAGCAATGCCAAGAATGGTATGACGAACACACAGACGCAGATCACAATGAATTTCTGCCAGAAGACGATTCGCCTATCGGAATCAGTAGCGAACCGAAGATAAATTATTCGATCGTCACGATACTGTGCGAGTCGTTTGGTAAGCAACCAATGGCCTAGTACCAGGGCGAATACTACGATTAAGATCATCCCGACCCGCGGCGACAAACCAAACCACTTCGCGACGGTCTCTTGCGCCCACCTCAGACTCAAGATCAGAACAAAGGAGACCAGTCCAATAAAAGGAAATCCCACGAAGACTAGGATGGTTTCCACCAACGCGGTGTTGTACTGAACGGACGGTTTGTCGGAAACACGATGCGCCAATGCCAATCGGCGAAAGAAGTAACGTGCAATAACACCGGGTCTCTCCGTCGAGTTTCTAACCATTGGCAGAGTCTTGCTCCTGTGGCCCAACGCTTGAATATCAGGGACCGGTGGAGAATCCCGCAAGAGAGTTGCAGACCTGAATCGCGCTAGTCATCGAGGCGGCATTGGCAAGGGTTTGCGAACCCCCCAATTGGTTGAAACCGATGGTAAGGGCACCGCCGACGACGGGTGTAAGATATGTCATTAACAATACGCCCACGCCGGCATCAGCCGCAGAGTAGCCGGCTCCCGCAGCTGCTCCCTGCACGCCCCCCTCCTCATACCCTTGATAAGCCGTTGACACTACCCCGAGGCCATCTAACAGTAACCCTGTACCCCTCATATAGGGTTCCGCGTTTGTTAGGAAATTGCTCGCTTGAGTTCCCAGCTCCCTATATTGTCCAGCGGTTGGAGCAAACCCCGTAGGCAGCGTCATCGGTCCCAGGGCCTTACCTAACGTGGCCGGGTTGGTCGAAGCAAGATTCTGGCTGAAGGCTTCCACGGCGGTCAGGGCACTGGCAATGTTGTTTACGTTCTGCACTAGTGGAATATTTGCCGAGTTTAAGCCGGCACTCATTGCGCTATTTACGCACTGCACATACTCCTCCTGCGTAAGATACCGCATCGGATGCGACGGATGACCCCCTCCCCCGGGCTGGTCCGAGCCGGGGCCACCAGGGGTCGGCGTACCGGGGGTAGGGGACAGATCAGGCGGGAGACGAGAGGCCGTGACGGGTACACAGGGGAGGTCCGGAGGACAATCCTTGCTGGGGTCGAAGCCACCAGACCCACCAGGCCCACCATTGTCGCCGCCGTCGATGCAATCTGAGCCGTAAACGATATCGCACTGGCCATCGTCAAATCCGCTGGGATCAATGTAGGTCAGCGGGTTGTTGTTGACGTAACTGTAGCGATTATAACTTTGCGTGTTCGCCGGATCCGGAATGGTGGGATCTGCTGAAAGAAACCGCCCCGCCCAAGCGTCCTCCACGCGCCCGTTCAGGTGATTGAGCCCTGACCAGAGCCCGAGCGCGGTTTGAGACGTGTAACCCTCGCGGGTGTAACCCGCCATCGTGGTCAACTCAGTCGTAGTAGGTACCCCTGACCAAGTCGTGGCTTCTCGGCGGTTCCCAAAGGGTGTAAAACTTTCACCAATGACTTCCGCACCGCTGCTATTGGTCAGCGATGCAACACTGCTCTGATGGTCCGAAAGGGTATAAGTGAAGGTATTCACACCGGTACTCTTGCGTGAATAGACCGCAACCACCTCATTCCCGGCACGGATATAGTGGCGGTAATCGAGGACTCCACCGCTGGATACAAACTGGAGAAGCGGCCCAATGTAGTCGGTGGTTTCCGTGGTGTTGTTGCCGGAATACGTTTGCTGCCACCGCTGGTGGTTGGGTCCGTAGGAAAAGCCAACGGTCTCAGCCGTCGGCCATCCCGGACCATATGCGGTACTGATGCTGACAGGGTAGTTGTAGCTCGACCAAATCATTGAGCCGTAGGCCGGCCGCGTGATCGCGTTTCCATTGGCGTCGTAGGTGTATGTGTCGTTGCTGTTTCCCACCGCGGTCACCTCGTGCTTGTGCACAGGATCGTAGGTCCACGTGCCACCGCTATCGATATCGCTTCGCGAGGTGATGTTGCCCGTATTGTCGTACGTCACCGATAGGTTCTGCGTGCCGTTGAGCTGGGAATAGCTAAAGCGGTAGTCATTGTCGTAGTGGATATTTTCGGTAAGACCGAGATTGTTGTCTTGCCGCTGCGTAACGTTGCCCATTTCGTCATACAGAAATCCCAGATTCTTGACGCCAGCGCCTCCGCCAACCCCCGATTGGGCGGTGCTAAGCCAGGACGTCACTGCGTCATAGGTCCGATTGGACACGATCCCATTGCCCAGAGTTTCCTGGGTCACCTGGCCCGCGGGGTTAGTGGCGTTCGCCAGCCAAAAGACAGTGCCTGTCGACTGACATTGGGATAGGTTGCTCGCGTCGGTGAGCGAGGAAAGTATCCCGTTGGTGAAGCCGTAACTCACGACAACCTGACAGTTGTTCGTGCTGATAGGGAAGGTGAGCGTACTCGGAAGCCCTGTAGTCGAGCTGTACTGCTGCGTGTAGGTGAAGGCGTTGGTTTGCCCGGGGATATTGATCGCGCGCGTATAAAGGCGCCCCAAGTTGTCATACGTCTCATTCTCAGAGTAACCCGGTGACGATGTGCAGTTGGTCGGGTTCGCGCCTAACCCGGTACACACGCTCTGCAGCTTGCCGATGTTGTGACTCGAGGCGCTCGATCCCCAAGTCCACTGGGTAAACAGTCCATTAGTGAGACCGCTGTTATCGGGTTCGGAGCGTGTGTAGGGCCTGGACAGTGCATCGTAGGTTGCGGTGAAGCTCTGCCCCTTAGGATCCGTCCAGCCCGTTTTTTCGCCCAGTGCGTCATAGGCAAAAGTCCAGACCCCCAAATCTATATCCGTGGCCGCCGTCAAAAACGCACCAATACCGTACTGGTAAGTGACCTTCTGAAGAAGTACGTTGCCCGAGCTATCGGTGACCCCGGTCTTATTACCCGCCGCATCGTAGGCAATCGTCACAGCGTAGCTGTAAGGGTCCATCGTCCGACGAAGCCAACCGTTTACGTCGTTGACGATTGTCCTGGTATTCGAGTAGGGATCTATGACGGTAGTGGTGCGGCCCGAGTATCCGTACGTCGTGGTCTGAGTGCCATTGTTAGTTGAACTGATATGCCTCTGGGTCTGGGTTAATCGATTGAGGTCGTCGTAGGCGTTGTTGATCCAGTACGTGCATGTCGTTGTGAGCGCACTCCAGGTGCAGGGCAGCGCGCGCTGAGTGACATGACCGAGCGAGTCGTAACGTACTTCGTTCCGGGAGTAGGAACCGCTGAGCAGCACCTGGTTGGATACGAGTTCGCGATCGATCGAGTCGAGGTAGTCAGTGCCAGAACTCTGGTAGGACCCGCCGTTGTTGTAAACCGTATGTCCGACGACGAGACCATTCTCACCTACCAGACACCCCGTGGTACCAGCGCAATTCTGGTAGGTCCAAGTGGTGGAAGTCCCATCCGGACGGAGCTCTTGGGTTTTGTGACCGAAGCCATCGGTGTACTGCCAGGACGTCACAATCGGCGTCTGCGTGCTGCTATTCGGGTCGGTCACACTACTGATGAGGCCATAGCTCAAGTTGTAGTTAAACTGTGTGGTTGCGCCGGAGGGGTCTGTGATCGACATTGGGAATTGGCCGGTCGTCACTGAAGTCGTCGTCCAGCTGGCCGTGGTCTGCCGCGGGGTCATGCCGTAACCGGTAATAGTGTTGCTTTTCACATTCCCGAAACTGTCGTACGCAAAGTCCTCAGTCACGGCGTAAGCAGTTGTTGGCTGTGTAACCGTCTCGGTGTACCAACAGTGAGCTCTGTCGAGAATTGTGAAGTTCTTCGTGCTGGTCACCGACGTACTTCCCGGGACGCTGGAGCTATACGTAACGACCGATTGGTCGAGGAGCGACAAGCACCCATCTGCTAAGTCCGTGTTTTGATTGCTACCGTCGACGTCTGCCACATTCGCAATTGCTGTGGTCCAAGTCTTGCCAATGTATGGCGAGTTGCTGTCGTTATCGGTGACTACTGTTGAAATCGAGGTGGCATTACCAAAGTTGTCATACGCGTATGTCGTGACGCGCGTATCAATCAACGGGCCGGGGGTATTTCCGGCAGTGGGACTCCAGGAAACTTGATAATCCGCCAGGGTCTGTGGGCTTTGGTAGATGAAATAGCGCTCGGTGTTGCCAGATCCAAATGTGATATCTGCGTGGGTTCCGGACCAGTCGTGAACAAACTGAGCGGGACTTTGGCTGTGATCGAACGACAAATAGTCGCAAGATTGTAGTCCAGTATACGGAAACGCGACCTCGTAGCAGCGCGTCTGCCATAAGCTGTTTCTCGAGTCCTGCGCCTGCACCTGGATAAAGTTGCTGAACCCTCGGCCCTGCACATTGGTTTCCGCGCCCACGTAAGAGTAAGCCTGCGAGTAGGTCCCGGAGCTGGATGGGTCGCTAAAGGTCGCTTGGCTCGCCACATATAGCGGAACGATATATTGCTTATATCCATTTGGCGGGCCGGCAGCCGAGTAATTCGCATAGTTGCTCTGGACGATTGACACGTATTGAGGGCTGACAGAATTACCGTAGCCGTCGATCGCTGAAATTAAGAGATCCGGCGGCTGCCCGGGCGACTTGTGCGTATACAGCGAGAGAGTGGTACCTGACTGCACGATCAGGCCATCCAGTCCATCTCCCGTGGGGTTCGCTGTAATAGTACCGCCGCTAGACCACGGTATCGACGTAGTTTGCAAGGAGCTAAAACCGTTTCCCGTCGATAGATAAACCCCGAAGTCGCTGCCGTTACTCACCAGAACGTCCGTTCTGCCGTCACTGTCCCAGTCCGCCAGCCCAAGAACGGTGGCGCCCAACGTGAGCTGTTGGGGTGCCGTGCCGTCACACCCGGAGTAGTAGACAACGTTGTTCGCGACAATGTCAGTGCAGCCGTCGTCGTTCAGATCACCAAAGGCAGAAAAAAACGACCCAGTTGCAGAAGTCAGGCTCGTGGGGGCCTGGGTAAAGGTCGTGCCCTCCGACAGCAGCACTATTGCATCTGATCCGATTGGTCTGCAGGAGGTAAGGCAGCTGAAGGCCACTGTCTGCAAGACGATATCGCCACGACCATCGCCGTTAAAGTCTAGTGGTCGCGAGTCATAAGTCTGAAGACTGATAATCTCTGCGGACCCGCAGCCCGTATTGCTGCAACCAGTGTTGCTATACGCCGTCGTCCGCGTCGCTGAGAAGCTTAAAGCGCCATTCTGCTGTGTGGTGTTGAGTCGTGTATATAGCGTGACCGTTCCATTAGTCGAATTTCCGGTGATCAGATCTAATAAACCGTCGCCGTTAGTATCGGCAAGCCCCGCAAAGGTTTCGGTACTGGAATTGACAACGAGGTTGGTATTTGTTCCCGCAAAAGATTGCGATGTACTATTCCAGGCGTACTCCCACCAAGTACCGTTCACGACTAATAGTAGGCTGGCTTTTCCCGATCCGTGCACGTCACCTAAGAGCACCATCGGGTAGTCTTGCAGATGGTTATTTACGATGGGACCGACATTGATGCCAGTCGATTTCGGCGTGCCATAGCCGCTTGACGTTCCGAAGGCTACGTAAAGATTGCTGCTGGAATCAACATACACAAGATCAGGGCGCCCGTCTCCGTCGACATCGTAAGTACCCAACACTAGGGCGGCATTCGTAGCGACTGTAATTGGACTCGTTGTGACGCCGACGCCGCCGTTCTGATACCGGATTTGCGTGGGCAGTAGGCAGTTACTGCCCGCGGAATCTGCGCATTCTTGGACCGTCTGCAACTGTTCTCGCGAAGTGGTTGGTGACTGTACGTACGTCAGGACATATTTCTTTACCGTAGTGCCCAAGTAAGCGATCGTGATGGACTCAGTGAGGTTCGAATTCGTGACTTGAGTGCCTGCCACGAACTTCATTCTGGGTCTTACGTTTAGTCCATACGAGAACGTCATCGTATAGTTGTAGCTAGTGGTAGAACCGTAAGTACTCGGCGTCCACGATATGGTGTTGGGGACCGACGAGCCGTAGGCCGTGGTGTAGGTAATGGTCATCGTATTGCCGGCGGGATCGCTGACCTCATTCATCTGCCAGCTCAGGGCCGTAGAGCTACCCGTGGCAAGCACTTGGGAACTGCCGCCGTCACCGTACGTATATTTGACGCCATTTCGATCCTGCGCCACGAAGTAGGAAGGACCATTCCCGGCCGCGCCATAGGCCGTTACATTGATGAAATTGGCGATTTCAGTCTGATACGTGGAACCAGCGGTTCCGTAAGTTCCGCCGGTCAGACGTAGTCGCTGTCCGTCCATGCAGTAACCATCGCTGGTAACCAGTGCGACGGGCGCCGGGGTGCCATCTTGCGCGTACGTATGATTGCAGCGATAGATTGAACTTAGGCCGGCTAACGACCAACCGACGCCGAATGGCCCATTGCCCACTTGGCTGTTGTATACAAGGGCGATGTGGGGCTGAATACCTCGCGGACCGGGAGGAGCCCAGATGGGAATACTGTAGGTCGCCGCTCCGGAAGGGGATACCGCGAACGTACCCTGTGTGTGGCCCGCGCCCGTGGTCGCGTGCGCGGACCCGATCAGGAGCGCGTCGGTGGAGCACGCGAAAGATGTGAGGACAAGGAACGAGAAGAATTTAGAAACAAGCGCTGCCGCGCGAACCCGTCGGTGGATCATTCGCGTAACCCCCTGTCTTGTTCTTAGTCAGCTTATTTTTGTCTCGACCAACGGAGCGAGACGATACTCCCGTCTCGATTCAATACACAAGACGCTTTCCGATCACTGTCGTGAGGTTGGAATCAATCTCATGTCCTCGATGGGTCTTTGTTAGTCGTTGACAGTGTCGCGGTTCTTGTGCATCCGTGTATGGAGGCGAGAGTGTTATGAGCTTGTCTCAACGCCACTCTCTCACTTCTTAGTTGTTAATGCTCAGTTCTGCGCTGCAGCAGGCTCTGTTTCGAGGGGAGGAGAATCCGTCGAGGGGGCGGTTGGCGGAGTTGCGGGGTGCGGATCCCCAATGATGGTCAGATGAACGACGTCCGTCTGAGTGTCTTTTGTCCGCCGCGCACCCGTAGCGGTTCGTTCAGCGAAGCGCGTGAACGCGGAGCGCTCCTGGTTCGCGACAAGCGCGGGCGCGCCGGCAGGTTCGAATCCGTCCGATGAGTCGCCCGGGCGAAACCCGTCAGACTCAAATACAAGCGAGAGCACGTCTGCATACACGGACGGATCCGGAGGAGCGGGGAGCGGCGAGGCGGTTTGAATAGCACTCACCAGCGACTGCTGCCAGCGCGGCGTCCCTACGCAGTGATCAAGTTTTACGTTGAGGACTGCCCCACGTGCGTCCTGCTCGATCCGGGCGCGGCATGAGAATCGCGGCGCACCAATTTCGGTTCGCGGTCGCACCCACGCGCGATCGATCCGTGCCTGAATCTGGCCCAAGTAGCGCCCATACAGCAGGGCATGCAGCGTTTGATCCCCGACGGCCTCCGCCGGCGATTTGTCTTGGGAGTTGGGGTCTGCTAGCGATGCCGGCGAATTGTCGGGACTGAAAACGATAACCGGCAGATCTATTGGTGCGACGCCGCGCGATGCGAGTTCCACCGGATTGACTGTGGCTAATCGCTCGACCGGGGACGCCTCGTTGATGAAGATGGCCGTAATGACCGGTTCCCGACTCGAGGCTACGGCGCTCGCCCCAGCGCCGGTGCGGCTAGGCAAGCGCGGCGCAGGGAGGGACAGGTCGAGGACGATGGGCAGGAAAAGCAGCGCGTGCACGAGAACGGTGCCGGCGATACCGACGGCGCTGAGTTGCACGCGGCGACGTGGAGGAGTCAGTGTTGGCGGTCTCTTCACTGGCGAACACCTTGAGTCGCAGCGATGATACGGTGAGTTATCGCGTAAGGCACCACGTCCGAATGCGCCCCGCAGAACCCGCGGACGTCCTGCCATGCACGAAGCTACCCAGTGGAGCGCGCGCGCGGTGGGCGTGATTGAGCGCCTACACAGGTTCAAATGGGGGGCCCGCTACCGCCTTTACTTGCGGCCATCCCGCGGCTCCAGCGCCCGGCTGCCAATCCGGAGATACCCTTAGGGACCCCACGGCCACGAGTGCAGGCGCAATGGCCTGGATCATCGCAATGATCAGGATCAGAGGAGATCTTTTTGGTTTGTCCGGTTCACTCATCGGGTGACTTCTTCTTCGGACAGCGGGTTCGTACTGCCTCATAGCGCTTTGGCTGTGCAAGTTGCAATCATCAACAGATCAAACAACCGATCGATAAAAGGATGCCGCTCCTGAACGACAGTGAGCACCTGATCGCGGCGGCTCAATGCCGTCCTGCACCAGCGGACTGCTTGTACATCGTCCACATGCGGCGGAGGCTCGGGGTGCTGCTCACGTGGCTCAGTCTCGAACGGCAGGGCTCACGGGCGCGGGATCGCCGTAGCGGTTCGGGCCTGCGTCGCCCTTGAGGCAAAGCAGAACGAGCACCCAAATCGTGAATCCAAGCATGGCAAACACTCCAATGATCGCGAAGGCCCCGATAGCGGGGCCCGCCTTCAGACCCGTGCGGTTGGCTACGGCCAAAGCTACGAGCGGAATCATCACGAGCATCGGCGATAAGACCCACCAGAATGAGTGGTCTGTGTCGTGCAAACGCCGAGAGGTTACTGCCAGGGACGGAAGGACTGTGGCCAGCCAGAACAGACCTTGGAACGAATCTCCGATAACTGGCGCCCTACGCCCGATGATGTAAGTCACGAAGCTGCCGAGGAACGTGAAGAGGTAGAACCACCAGTACTCCGGCCGACCCGCTCTGCCATTGAATACTGCGTAGTTCGCGAAGCAATCCTTGACCCAACCCCACATGACGCCGCCCTTCAGTGCATCGGGTGCACAGTTGGCGGGCATTCTAACTCCGGTTCTTCCTCGCCCGCTCGAGCCGCTCAGCCAGCGCCGCGGCGCACTGCGCTCGCTGCTGCACTGGACCTCGCAGAGCCGGGTCGCTGATCTTCTCGGCGCCTTCGCGCTCGACGTGCGCCAGCGCACGGCAGGCGCGAGCGTCGGTCTCGAGTTCGAAATCGGTGAGCTTCGGCATGGCGGGAAGAGGGTGCCGGTTGCTCGGGCCGCGAGTAAATCCAGTTCCGCCAATCGCCGAGTACTGTATGCCCACAAATCTGGGCAATCGCACTAGAAATGCGGGGTAGTGCGCCTGTCACAGCACGCTACGATCGTGCTTATGAAATCCGATCCGATCGACTGGCTGATCTCAGCGCTGTGCGACTGCGGGAAGGAGCGCGTGCGCCGCAGGCCGTGCGTCAGGCTAGTGCGGCGATGTTCCAGGCCGCAAGTACGCTGTAACACCAAGTCACGACTCTCCACGCCCTAGGCGCTTTCCTAGCTCTCCGCTCGTCTATCTGAGGATGGGTGGAAGTGGCCGTAACACCGGCGCCCAATCCGCCGTTGCTCCGGGTTGTGCTTGGCCGAGGTTCGCCAAATAGTCATGCAGCACCTGACGGACCCACACCAGGCTCACGCCATATTTAGGTCCGAGCTCTTTTAGCACCCGTGGAGCACTGTATTCCGGGTGGCGCTTCCATATCGCGCCGACGCGGATTCGTGCGGGAGTGTAACTATCAATGCGCCAGTGTATTTTCTGGAACACAGGACTGCGCTCCGCAGCTTCCCTCCGGTATACGCGCAATAGATCGCGCACCAGATTCACGCACGGAGGCCGCTCGCCCCCCGCTGCGGCTATGGTTTGCTTCACTGTGAATTCGGGATGTCGCGCCCCGATCGCGTGAACCGTGACTCGCACTTCGTCACGCTTGAAGTATGCCAGCGGGTGATATATTCCAATTCGAGCCGCCATTCTCTGCATTTGATGCCCCCTCCAGCGCCCACCGAAGGGTGTTGCAATACTTCGCTCATTGAGCTTTTTGGCCGCCGCAGAGAACGAAATGGACCGCCCCATCGTACCTGGCTGCCGTAACGCCCACTCAATGTGAACGCGGAACAGCTCGGCCCGTTCGGTGGCCGCCCTGTTTGCCGCCGCTCTGCTCAACGCGCAAATTTGTCTGTGCCAAGCCTTCGGCCGCAGTGCCCACCCGGATTTTTTTGGCCTCGCAGCTTTTGCAGCACCGCGGATTTCACACGTTCTGAAATCAACTTCCGCTCCTGCTCTGCGAGGGACGCATATATATGCAGGACGAAGTGATCGCAATCCTTGCCAAGCGCAGCGACTGCGAAATGGATCTTGTGCTCCATGAGCCCTGCGATGAAATGCACATTGCGCGAAAGACGGTCAAGCCTCGACACGATCAGGGTGCCCTTCGCCGACTTGGCCTCTTTGAGCGCTGCCGCAAGTCCCGGTCGTAGCAGAAGCGCATCACTCCCGGCGCCGGTCTGCACATCCTGATGCCAAGACTTGATGGCGAACTTCTCGCGCAGAGCGAAGGCGTCGATCTCCCGACGCTGCGCCGCCAGCCCCAAGCCGCTGCGGCCCTGCTCCTGAGTGCTGACTCTCAAGTATCCGACTGCTGCTTGCATCGCGAGGCCCTCCTGTACAGAGGACGTCACTATGTGCCCTCCGGTGCCATACATGCGACTGCCGCGGTGCGCCTCGGCACCGGATAGCGTGAACATCGATAGACGCACCGCAAATGCGAGCAGCTATTGAGCAGGGAGCACCGCACTGTGTACACATGAAGGGCGAACCGATCGATTGGCTCATCTCCGCATTGTGCGATTGCAGCACCGACCGCATTCTCGTGCCCCGCGGCGGCGCCCGCGAGGGAGATTGATCATTCGTGAAAGCTGGCGTCTTCGACGCGCGGGGCCGGCCGGAGGCGAAATACGCAGGAAGCGATGGCCGTGGCCTTTCAGCTACAAGCCGCCGGATATATACCTACCGAGCTCAGCACGGAGGCCGCTGTCAGTCTCGACCCAGACAGGCAGGGCTTCCGCATCAGCAGCTCCGCCCTGACACTGCGCGATACCGTCCCGAAACTGGATCAGCAGACGTTCGCTAGCTTGGAAGGGCGCCGAGCAGAACTGCCCGGTCTCCAAAGTCCTCGAGGCGGAAATCACGCTGGATGCCAAACGTCCCTGCTGCGACTCGAGCGCTCGATTCCCTTAGCTTGTAATCGAGAAAGGAGTAGGGATTGGATGTCATCGCGTCGTTGCTGCCGTTCGCAACCAATACGGGTTGTGTCACTGATTTCAGATCAGTGCTTCAGCCGAAGCGATGCGGCCAGAGACCGGGGAACGTCCTTCCAGGCCGCGATGAGGCCACGACTGATCAGTGACCTAGTGTTCAAGGCCTGGTCTGGTAAAGTGTCGCACCTCGTCTCTCCGATCGCATGCTGCAACATAGCGCTCAAGCTCAACACGAGTGATGTAGGTTCGAGCGCCGTCCTTTTGCGGGCGAATTGCGCCAACATGGATGCGGTTATAAAGCTGGGCACGGCTCATTCGCAGAATCGATGCGGCCTCGGCGATGTCGAATCGCAAGCTAAATGCGTCGGTAGGTCGAGAGGTTCGGGCTGACACGGCGGAACTCCGATAAAAGTGGGACTCGCAGACGTTAGAAACCTACCGAACCCGGAGATCGAAGTCGCCTGAAGCTGTGTACCGAAACAAGCTGTAACCTGAAATTCCGGGCTATTCCAGGAGTTGGCTAACCAACAACTGCAGGCCCCTCAAGTCCACGTCCCGTTTGGCTCGCAAGCTCGACGTGGAGGCTGATTGAATCAGACTCAGCCAAACAGCGGGCCGGTTTTCCCACCGCGGGCGAACTTCCTTAAAGAATCGATCAGTCAGTCGATCGACTTCATTCAGGCTCAGGTTGCTTAAGCTCTGCAATACGCTTGGGTGAGCACCAAAGAACGAAGCCTCTGCGCCGAAGAGCTCGGTGGCATGCCTCAGAAAGAGAACGGCGGCCCGACCCATCTGGATTGCCGGGGTTTTGGGGAATGCCGCTTGAGCGGACAGGGGAGCGCTGGTCGGATGCTTCAGCGCAGCGCGCCACCAGGCGTGATCTGTAAATCGGATGTCCACGAGTAGATAGAACTGCTGTGCGAGGCGGCCGCGAGCTTCCAAGGAAAGTCTCCGGAGCGGACCCTGAAATTGCCGTGCCAGCCGCAGCTCAGGCGTCTCGGCGGCTGCTGCCGTGACCAACAAATCTACGCATTGGCGGTTCAATTCGAAGACCGGCTTCTTCAAGGCATCGCGGTCACCCGCTCTTGCCGTGTCGGAAAATGGCGTCCACTGGTCGGGACGGTCGCCGTTCATGTTGTAATTTAATAAACAAAAGATGTACGATAACTACCATACATAGAAGAACATCGCAAACCCAAGAATCGGTCTTCTTACTGGGCATACACCATGAGCGCATCGCTGAAGTCGGCACTTAGAACGGCCGTTCTGCGAATTCTTGAGCCTCTCTGCGCATGGATGCTGGACGCTGGGATGGGTGTGGGCGACCTTCATGCGCTAACAAAAATTGCCTTCATCCGCGCCGCACAAAAGCAGATTCGGACCGGTGGTGCGGGCTCTGGTCGTCCAACGGCGTCCAGGCTTGCCGTGGTTACCGGTCTGACGCGAGCCGATGTGGCGAAGATCCTGTCCGAATCTGACCCAGTGCCTTCAAGTGACAGGGGTCGGCAACGCGCCGAGCGGGTGCTGACAGGATGGTGGCACGACTCGGAATTCCATGATCTAGACGGCGCTCCAGCTGTACTCCCGGTGAAGGGGAGGGGACGGTCACTCCTTCGGCTGGTCGAGAAATACAGTGGGGAGGGCGTACTGCTGGCGCCCATCCTGGACGCGCTGCTGAGGGTGAAAGCGGTACGACGCCGATCTGACGGTAAGGTCCAAGCACTGAGCCGCACATACGCAACGGTACGTTGGGACACTGAGGGTGTCCTGGCGATGGGCGAGCAGGTCAAGGAACACCTAGAGACCTTGGTCCATAACCTACGCTCACCCGCCGACGCTCGTTACGTAGGTCACATCGTCAATCGCCGAGTCGACCCGCGCTACATTCCTATGCTGGTTCGCGATATTCGCGAACAGGCGGAGGGATTGATCGAGGCGACCGACCAGACGGTCAATGCCCCGCTGCATACGTTGCGAGGAAAACCGGGCAACACTGGTGCGCTCACTCTCGGGCTGGGCGTCTACGTTATTCAGTCGACAACGTCTGCCGATGAGGATGCCGAGCTGGACGAGTCGAGACCTCCGCCGCCTCGCCGTTTGAGAAAGCGCTAGGGGCAACTATGCGCACCAAGCCTCGCGCAACTGCCCGAAGCCGAACGCGTGGCGGCAAGGTTGACCATTACCGAGAACTCTTGGAAGGCATGGCGGGCATTTTGGTCGACACCGGCCATTCGCCTAGACGTCTGTCACGAGAGTTCTCCGAGATTTGCTCGAGACTCAAGGAGCCGAAACACCCGAGTGATGCCGGTCAGCTCACGTATCTGTGGGATCTTCCGCACGTCGTTGCTCACTGGCATTCAGACCCGCGGTACATTGATTCACGCGGCGCTCCCATGCCTCTTCCACTTCGTGCTCGCGGACCTTCGCTGTCCGATCTCGTGCGACGGGTATTGCCGCGAGAGGATCCAGCAACGGTTGCCAAGTCCCTTGTGAAGCTTCAGGGGGTCAAGCGTCTCGGTGCGTTGTATGTACCGACCGGGCGGTACCTTACCTATCCGGACGTGAGCGCCCGCATTCATGGCTTCACCGCATTGCTTGGAATGATGCGAACGGTGGGCCACAACGTCAGCAAGCGACGCGGCGGGCCGCCGCTGCTCGAGCGGACTGCCCTCAATCCAAGCTTTCCAGCCAACAGAGTCGAAATCTTCAACCGCGAGTTGACGAAGGAGGCCGACCGCTACCTTTGGCATGTGGATGAGAAGATGCGAATCGCCGAGAAGACGCATCGAGGCGGGTCCCGAGTGCGATTGGGTGTTGGGATCTTCACCTTCCAGGAGCCCGCGGATGGAATCCCCTCGAGAATTCGTCGGAGATCTAAGCGGTGAGTGTTCGAAGGGCAGTGCCGCGACGAGGAGCCACACTCGATGCTCGAGCGGCTGAGGCCATCGGTATTTTTGTCCGCATTCTGGCGCGCTGCGGGTGCGAACCGAGTGACATTGCGGACGCTGTCGAAGAGGCCTGTCGAAAGATCCCGCGCGGGCTAGCGGCGAAGGCGCGCGCCGCGCTTCGTGAGATGGACAACGCCTCACATGTCCTGACACTGTGGTTTTCCGATCCCGCATATCTGGATCGTCGCGGGCGTCCGGTCCCCCTTCCTCTCCGAGGTCCCGGTGGATCACTCGAGACTCTCGCTGCACGAGCGGACTTGCATCTCGACGTTCGGGAGCTGCTGCGTTACTTCGCGCGGCGCAAGGTACTGAGGCGCGTGGGTAATCGCTACTTGCCGAAAGACCGGATCCTGAATCTGCGCGGGGCCGGGGGACCGGAAAACTTCCGTCATTTGCGAGGCGTCCTCGGGATGCTGCGCACGCAGGAACACAACGGGCAGCCAAGGCGCCGGGCGGAAGGCTGGTATGAGGTATTCGCCGAAAACCCTCGGTTTCCGGTGAGTGCCCGCAGTGCTTTTGATAAGAGCATGCGTCAATGGGGAAACCGGATGATGCTCCGCGCCGACGCGGAAATGCATCGCTACGAGCGAGGCCGCAAGCGCGGGGAACGGACCGTGCGCATGGGGATCGGAATCTATCGCTTTGAGGAGGGTGGCTCCACCGACTTCCCTCGCTCACGTCGGCGGTTAAGGGCAACCAGAGCCTAGCGCGGCGACCGCAATTTCGGTGACAGCGGGCATGGAACCTTACCTTCATGACTTCAGATTGTTCTGCTTGGCCATCTCTATGCTGCGGCTCGGCGCGAGACCCGCCAGTGTTCGGCATTGGGTCGGATTCAGTCGGCAGCGCATGAGGCAGGTGGCGCGAAGTTACAACGCGAACCGCGGTCCCAACGAGCCGCAACTGGGAACGGGACCTCCGCCAACAGGGCTGAAGAAGCTGCTCAAGGATGCTCAATTGCGCACTGAGCTCACTGCAGCCGCAGCTTTGTGTCAGGTTCTGCGCGTTATCCCGGCCCATGAAGTGGCGCTTGAGCCGGATGGAGGCGCGAAATCGGTGGCCGCCGCGGAGGGGATGTGTCGTGCATTTGTGCTTTACAAAAAGCTCGTGCCTCAGGGGCACCTGAGCCTCGAGCACCTGATGATCCTCGTTACAGCGCTCGCGCGGCGGGATAGCTGGGCCCTGGAGCGGTGCAGTCGCTGCGACTCGTTCGTTCTTGGCGACCCTCTCAGCCTCGAGAATCGCCTGTGCTCGGAGTGCAGAGACATCGCGAAACCGCCCAAGGTGTGGGAACCGGAGCCCGTCATGGAGGTCGCCTCTCTGCAAGACTCGAACCACACCGGGTACCAACACAGCCTATTCTGATCAGTGTCTTGGGAATCAGGCGGAAAGCACTCGCAGCAGCAGTCGACAGGCACCCCGCAGGGCCACCAAACCGACGGCGCACGCTACCAGTCCCAAGACAGGCGCGAGTCGAAAGGGCGCTTCGAGCGCCCACACGGCTGCGGAAACGAGCGCGAGCAGCGCCATTCCGCTGAGCACAAATCCTATGACCGGCGCGCAGATCCCCAAGATCGCGAGCGCCGGAAAGCGCGCAGTGACCCAGATGAAACGACTTAGACGGCTGACAAAAGCCATGGCATTTGCGCATCCAACGGGATGGGATCGACGCACGTGACCCTAAACCGAATGGCTCGCGGATGCACCCCAAAAATTTCAGTCACTTGATCGAAAATCTCCAGGTTCGCGGTGAGCGGGATATTCCGGGTTGATACCGATTCGGAACAGAGGTGAGGTCCGGGAATATCGGGAGGGCACGCTTTTCGGTCCACTGTAGACATCGCGCGCGCTAGCGCTGAGTGGTGCGATAGGCCCGTCGAAACTCTGTAAGAGCCTCACGGGAGAACAAGAATGACTCGCATTCCTCAACTCCTTTCTAAATCGGTCCTGTTCAGCGCGGTTCTCACGCTGCTCTGCATCGCGCCCGATCTGGCGCTGGCGCAGGCGGCTTCCCCCTTCATGACTGGGGCGACTGCGCTGCAGACCAACATCCTCGCGTGGCTGACACCGGTAGCGGTCATTCTGGTGATGGTGCTCGGGGCGATGGCCATGGCGAACCGGATCTCCTGGGGATGGTGCATCGCGGCGATCCTCGGCATCGCGATCTCCTTCGGGTCGACCCAGATCGTGACCTGGGTCCGCGGGATGTTTGGGGTCTAGAGCCTCATGACTGAACCCACCGCAGGCCTTATTGCCGATCCGCTGTTCGTGGGGGCGACCCGGCCGCCCATGCGTTGGGGCGTGACCTATTCGGCACTCCTGGTGAACGGGGTCTTCACCATGGAGATCTTTCTCCTCACCAAGAATCTGCTCACCCTCGCACTGGCGTTGCCGATCCACGGGATCTGCGCGCTGCTATGTGCACGGGATGCGCGTTTCTTTGATCTGGTGCTCCTCTGGGGGCGGACTCGAATCCCGGCGCTGCTCGCGAATGCACGATGGTGGAAGGCGAGCACCTACACGCCTTTGACGCTCGACTTGCCCGACGTGAGCGGGCGGCGCCGGACCCCGGTCGAATGCCAAAGTGTGACGGCTTTCGGAGTGCGACGGCGATGAGCGCACTGCCTCGCTACCGCCAGGCGCGGCGGGAATCCCCGACCGAGCCGCTCGTCCCCTATACGGCCCATGTATCGCCGCACATCGTGAAGACCGCACTCGGGGACTACGTGCAGGTGTTTCGGTTGAGCGGGGCGAGCTTTGAGTGCGCCGATGATGAAACGCTCAACACCTGGCACGAGCGGCTCAACGTCCTGTGGCGCAACGTCGCGAGCCCGCAGGTCGCCCTCTGGACGCACATCATCCGCCGTCGCGAGAGGACCGGCATCGAAGGCGAGGGCGACGCCTTCGCCGGTGCGCTGGAGCGCAAGTACCGCGAGAAACTCGCGCACCAGACGCTCATGGTGAATGAGCTCTTTTTAAGTCTTGTCTATCGTCCCACGGCAGGCCTGGCCACCTCTCTGGCATGCAAGCTCCTAAAGCGTGCGCACACCGGATCGAGCTTCGAGCTCGCCGACGCGCTCGATGCCTGCGAGAAGCTGCGCGAGACGGTGTGCGCCTCGCTCGCGCGATACGAGCCAGAGGTCCTTCGCACCTACGTGAAGGAAGGGAAGACCTACTCCGGGCCACTTAACTTATTTTCCACTCTTATTAATGGGGAGGTGCGGGAGGTCCCGCTCCCACGGGCTCCCATCGCGCAAGTTCTCGCGACCTCACGCGTCTTCTTCGGCACCGAAGCGCTCGAGTACCGCCTGCCCTCCGGGACCCGATCGGGCGCCATGCTCGGAATCAAGGAATACCCGACGCCCACGCACGTGGGGATGTTCGATGGACTCTTGTCTGTTCCGTTTCCCTTTGTGCTCACGCAGTCCTTTGCATTTCTGACCAAGGCTTCCGGCCAGGCGCTACTGCAGCGGCAGTTCAATCGCATGGTGAACGCCGGGGACTTTGCGATCTCGCAGGCCGAGGAGCTCAAAGACGCACTCGATGCGCTCACCAGTAACGAGTTCGTGATGGGGGATCATCACTTCTCGCTCCAGGTGATGGCGGACGATCCGGAAGGGGTGCCGAAGGGTCTCGAATCGTTGCGCGGGGCGGCCGAGGAGGCACAAGCGCGGCGCACCAAGGCGCTGAGCGATCACGTGGCGCTCGCCCGGGCACACCTTGCGGATACGGGCATGACGGTCGCGCGTGAAGATCTGGCGCTCGAAGCCGCGTTCCGGGCACAGCTGCCGGGAAATTTCCCCTTGCGGCCCAGGAAGGCCCCCATCACGTCGCGCAACTTTGCCGCGATGGTGCCGTTTCATAACTACCCGGCAGGACGCGCTAGTGGCAATCACTGGGGCGAGGCGCTCACGGTGCTCGTGACCAGTGCCCGCTCGCCGTTTCATTTCTCGCTCCACGCGAGCGATCCGACCGATCCTGACGGCGGTTCACGCAAAGATACCGGCCACACCCTCATTTGCGGCCCGACGGGCTCTGGAAAAACCGTCTTCATCGGTTTCCTGGTGGCGATGCTCACCCGACAGGGTGCGGCGCAGGTGATCTTCGACAAGGATCAGGGCCTGGAAATCTTGATCCGCGCCCTGGGCGGTGCGTACTGCCCACTCAAGAGCGGCGAGCCCACCGGGTTCAACCCGCTGAAACTCCCGCCGACCCCACTCAATGTGGAGTTCTTAAAGAGCTGGCTGCGCGTGCTGGTACGGCCCGCGACGGGCGCTCTGAGTGTTCGCCAGCAGGCGGATCTGGATCAGGCGTTGCGGGGCACGCTCGCCCTGGAGCTGTCCGCGCGCCGCCTCTCGCGGCTCATGGAGTTCCTGGATGCCACGGATTCTGAAGGCCTCTACGCGCGGCTCGCCCCCTGGTGTGCCGCGGCCCGCGGGGACTACGCCTGGGTGTTCGATAACGAAGAGGACGTCGTGGTCCCCCGACTCTCGGGGCACGCGATCGTGGGCTTTGACGTCACGGATTTTGTGGATCACGAAGTCAGCCGCACGCCGGTCACGCTGTATCTCTTTCATCTCGTGCGTCACCTCCTCGATGGGCGACGGCTCGTGTGCTGGATGGATGAGTTCTGGCGCCTTCTGGCCGATCCCGCGTTTGAGAACTTCGCCAAAGACGGACCCAAGACCTGGCGCAAGCTCAACGGCGTCATGGCGCTCGCCACCCAGAGCGCGAGCGACGTTCTCTCGAGCCCCATCAGTCGCACACTGATCGAGCAGACCCCAACCAAGGTGTTCTTTCCGAACGCGGATGCGAACGCCGAAGACTACATCGCAGGCTTTGGGCTCACCGAACGGGAGTTTCGCCTCATCAAGGAGGAACTCGAGCCCGGTTCCCGCCGGTTTCTCATCAAACAGGGCCATCAGACCGTGGTCTGTGAGCTCGACCTCAAGGGCTTCGAGGCCGAGCTCGCCGTGATCTCGGGAAGACGCAGTGCCGTCAGTCTCATGAACCAGCTGATCGTCTGTTACGGCGCGGAGCCGCACCAGTGGCTGCCTGAGTTCTCCGAGCGGGTCCTGCATTAGAAGGCCCGCTCTTCCTTCACTCGTGAGAGGTGTCGCATGTCTCCCAAATCCGTATTCAGCGTCTTCTTCGTCGGGCTCCTCGCCTTCGGGGCTATGCGTCCGGCGCACGCCCAGTTCGCCGTCATCGATATCGCCTCCATCGTGCAACTGGTGCAGGAGGTGCAGGAACTCGAGCAGCAGGTAGCAACCGCCAAGAGTCAATTGAGCCAGGCCCAGGCCGAATACGCCGCCATGACGGGCAATCGCGGCATGCAGCAGCTCTTAAGCGGCACCGTGCGCAACTACCTGCCGACGGATTGGACGCAGCTGTCGCAGGTTCTGACGGGCTCCTCGGGGAGCTTTCCGGCGCTCGCGAGTGAGATCGGGACCCTCGTGAGTGCCAATGCCATCCTCACGCCCGCACAGGTCGCGTTGCTTTCTCCGATTGAGCAGACCTCCCTCAGCGCCGCCCGCCAATCCCCCGCGCTGCTGCAGGCGATTGCACGGACCGCACTTACCAACAGCAGTGATCGCTTCGCATCGCTCCAGCAGTTGATCGGTGCGATCGGTACCGCGGCGGATCAGAAGGCTTCCTTGGACCTCAACGCCCGAATCGCGGCCGAGGAGGGGATGCTGCAGAACGAGCAAACGAAGTTGCAGGTGCTTTACCAGGTCGCCCAGTCCCAGGAATGGGCCCGACTGCAGCAGGCGCGCGAGCAGGCGATCGCGGATCAGGGATCGCTGCGTCAACTGCCTGCGATGGGGCTGTAAGAGCACACCCATGGGCTTCTTTGCCGAATTTAATACCTGGCTCAATGGGCTCCTCGCCGGTTACATCGGCGATAACACGGCCCGGATCGCCGGCGCGCTGGAGCCGGCGATCGTCACCCTGGGCGTCATCTACGTCATGGTCTGGGGGTATCTACAGCTCACTGGGCAGATCCAAGAACCCTTCATCGGCGGGGTGAAACGCATCATCACGCTCGCCGTCATTCTGGGCTGCGCGTTGGATCTCTGGCTCTACAACAGCCTCATCGTGGATACCTTCTTTAATGCGCCCGCAGAGCTCGGCGCCGTGATCGTCGGCGCCTTTGATCCGGTCGGGATCGTCGATCAGATCATCTTCGAGGGGGGCGATGCCGCCAATCTCCTCCTGCAGAAGGGCGGCATCCTCAATGGGAATTTCGCCTACTACCTGGCCGGGTTCGGGGTCTATCTGATCGTGGGACTGACCGCGATCTACACCATCTTTCTTCTGACCCTGTCGCGCATTGCGCTCTCGGTGCTCCTGGCGCTCGGGCCCCTCTTTATCGCGCTGCTGCTCTTTGATTCGAGCAAGCGCTTCTTCGAGGCCTGGCTCGCGCAGCTGGCGAACTACGCGTTCATCACGGTCCTCACCGTCTTAGTCGCAGCCCTGATGCTGCGCGTGGTGACGGTTTCCGCCCAGCAAGCCGTCAGTGAGGGTGGGGCGATTCAGATCGCGCACGCGGTACGAGTGTGCATGGCTGCAGGCCTCACCTTTCTTGTCCCGCGTC
>Ga0210391_10000413_pt1 | contig 46865 bp, 41 predicted proteins | sample IncBWC12OmetaG_FD_160573 | JGI IMG/M metagenome (GOLD analysis project Ga0210391, IMG submission 160573) | Forest soil microbial communities from Barre Woods Harvard Forest LTER site, Petersham, Massachusetts, United States - Inc-BW-C-12-O ...
CGCTCGCTCTACGAGAAAGCCTCAGCCAAGCTCGATCCGATCCCGCCGGAGCACATGGGTCTCGCAATCGCCGATCTGCGCCTCGAGCTGACCAAATTCATACAAATCGCCGCAAACAGTAAAGGTATTGCTCTCCCGGCCCCGCCGCGCTTGCGACGAATCGCAAGGCGATAATCCTCGACGATTCCGTCGATGTGCAGCGTCAAAGCTTCAAGGGACCGTGATTCAGATGCGGCAGCACGTAGCGCGCGAAGAGATCGCACTCGTCGATGTGTGGATAGCCGGAGAGGATGAAGGCTTCTATCCCCAGCTCGCGATAGGCGTTTAGCTTGCGCAGGACCTGGTCGGGGTCGCCGACGATTGCGGCGCCGCATCCGGAACGCGCGCGCCCTATGCCGGTCCACAGGTTGTCTTCGATGTATCCATCACCGCTCGAACTCTCACGCAGTTCCGCCTGCCGGCGCACGCCCGTCGATTGATGGTCGAGCGATCTTTGCCGGATTTGATCGCCGGTACCGGCGTCGAGGCGCGACAACAGACGATCGGCCGCGGCGCGCGCCGCCGCCTCGGTCTCGCGCACGACCACGTGCACGCGATAGCCAAACCGGAGCTTGCGTCCGCGCCGTGACGCGCGAGCGGTGAGGTCGCCGATGATAGTCTTTACGTTCTCGATCGTGTCGGGCCACATCAGGTACACGTCGCATCCATCGTGCCGCGGCCTCGCGCGCTTCGTCGGACAGGCCGCCGAAGTACATCGGCGGACATCGCCGCGAGACGGTCGCGACTCCGGGCGGAGCGAGATCGATTTTGTAGAACTCGCCGTCGAGCGAGAGCGATTTGCCGTCGAGCAGCGTCCGCAGGATGCGCATAACTTCGACGCATCGCTGGTAGCGCGGTTTGGAGTCCATTGCTTGTCCGGGCAGGTCGCTGGAGATGATGTTGATCGTCAGACGTCCGCCAAGCATCCGATCGAGCGTGGCCAGTTGCCGCGCAAGTTGCGGCGGCCACATCTCGCCGCATCGTACGGCCACCAGCAGGCGGATGCGGCTCGTGAACGGCGCGATGCCGCCGGCGAAGGCGATCGAATCGATGCCCAGTTGATAACCCGATGGCAACAGGATGTTGTCGAAGCCGCCGCGCTCGGCCGCGGTGACGATGTCGCGGCAATGCTCGTAGCTCGAGCGCAGGCGTTCGTCGGGAACGCCGAGAAATTCGTAATCGTCGTCGCACAGCGCCGAAAACCAGCTGACTTCCGCCGATGGAAGTTGCGCGCTCACAATATTGCCCCGCGGCGTAGTAGAATTTTCGGCTTGACGGGTAAGTGAGAACGCATGGCTGCAGGAAATGACGGGAAGGTGCGATTTGCGATCGTCGGCACGGGCCTGATGGGAATCGAGCACATCAGGAATCTAAGGCTGCGTCCAGATGCGCAGATCGTCGCGCTCTGCGATCCGGTCGCAAAGTCGCTCGACCGGGCCAAGGCCGCGCTCGGTGACGATGCGAACAGCGTCGAGTCGTTTTCCGATTGCGCCGCGCTGGTCGCGGCGAGAAATTCCGGCTTCGCGCTCGATGCGATCATCGTTGCCTCGCCAAACCATACCCATCATGAGGTGCTCGCGCCGCTTTTCGGAACCGGGCTGCACATCCTGTGCGAGAAGCCGCTGTGCACGACGCTTGACGATGCGCGCCGAACGGCGAACGCCGCTTGTGCGCACACAGAGCGGACGGGCGGCGTGTTCTGGGTCGGAATGGAGTATCGCTATATGCCGCCGGTCGCGGAGTTCATCGCGCGCGTGAAAGGCGGTGCCGTCGGAAAATTGCAGATGCTCGCGATTCGGGAGCATCGGTTTCCGTTTCTGCGGAAAGTCGGCGATTGGAATCGCTTCAGTCGTAACACCGGCGGAACGATGGTCGAGAAGTGCTGCCACTTTTTCGATCTTATGCGCCTGATCGTTGGCGCGGAGCCGGTTCGCGTGTTCTGCTCGGGTGCGATGGACGTGAATCATCGGGAAGAACGCTACGACGGCGAACGGCCCGACATCATCGACAACAGTTACACGATTGTCGATTTCGCAAATGGCGCGCGCTCGATGCTCGACCTGTGCATGTTCGCGGAGGGCTCGCAAAATCAGGAGGAGATTGCCGCGGTCGCCGATCGCGCCAAGCTCGAGGTGCTGATTCCCGACGGCGATATTATCTTCAGTCCGCGGGTCGGATTTGCGGCCAAGAAAGTGGAACGCAATCATGTAGAGGTGGATCAGCACGTACTCAACGCCGGCCATCACTACGGCGCGACCTACTACCAGCACGGAGCGTTTCTGGCGGCGCTCCGCGGCCAGGGCGTGACTGAGGTTACGGCAGACGACGGCTTGCGCGCGGTTGCCATGGGTATCGCGGCTGAGCAGAGCGCACGAGAGAAACGTGCGATCGAAATGGACACCGTGCTGCGGTAGCCGCTAAGCGCGATGGGTGCAGTTCGTGACTAGACGGCGATTCCTTGCGATGGCGGCTCAGTTGAGCGCGGCCGTGTCGATGACCGCCGGCAAGGCGCTGGCGTCGATCTCGCGCTCAGGTGGAATGCAATATCGGACGCTGGGCCGCACCGGGGCCAAGGTCTCGCTCATTGGGATCGGCGGCTATCACATCGGGCAGCCGAAGGACCCGCGCGATGGGATCGACATTATCCGCTACGCGATCGACAACGGCGTGACCTTCATGGACAACTCGTGGGATTACCATCTTGGCGAGAGCGAGCTGCGGATGGGGAAGGCACTGCGCGATGGCTACCGGCAGAAGGTTTTCCTGATGACCAAGGTCGATGGCCGCACGCGCTGGACGGTCGATTGGCAGCTCGACGAGTCGTTGAAGCGCCTGCAAACCGATCAGGTCGATCTGCTGCAGATTCATGAAGTGATCCGCGACAACGATCCTGACCGCGTCTTCGGCAAAGATGGCGCGATCGAGGCGCTGATGGCGGCGAAGAAAGCCGGCAAGATTCGCTTCTTCGGATTCTCGGGGCATAAGACTCCGGCGATGTTGCTCAAGATGATCCGGCTCGCCGATCAATACGGCGTCACCTTCGACACGGTGCAGATGCCGCTCAACGTGATGGACGCGCACTACGACAGCTTTCAGCAGAACGTCCTGCCGGTCGCGCTCGAAAAGAACATGGGCGTGATTGCGATGAAATGTTTCGGCGACAATTTCATTATGCAGAGCAAAACCGTCACACCGTTCGAAGCGCTCCATTACACGATGAACCTGCCGATCAGCACGCTGGTCGTGGGGTGCGAATGGATAGGCTACGTGCGGCAGGCGCTGGAGGCAGTGCGGAGCTACCGGCCGATGACCGATGCTCAGATCGCGGCGATCCTCGCGAAGACGGCGGAGGCCGCGAAGGGCGGTCAGTTCGAATACTACAAGACGCGCGACACGTTCGACGGAACATCGCGCAATCTGAAGTGGCTCGGCTGAAGCGAAAGTCAGTGGCCAGTCGCGCTCGCGGGAAATGATATTGGAGTGAGCTTCGAGCGATTGACTATTGGTGCTGACGACGACGGCGCGCCGTCGAAGATTGTCTGCAGCGCATAGAATCCAGCGCGCGGCGTCAGCACGTCGGCGCCGCCGTTCAAGGTTCGCACGCCGTCGGCCACTTTGAGGACAGGATCATTGGGGCGGCGGCCGCGGTTTGGTGCCACCGACATGAGCCCGAACCATTCTTCGTCCCAGTAGGACGCGAAGCCGGCGCCAGGCTCGCCGAACGGAAATTCACTTTTTTCAATCGTCGTGTCGTGTGACGACCAAGTGTCACGGCGGTTCTGCGCCTCCTTCCACCATTCGTCCTGGAACTCGAAGACGTACCCGCCCGACAGAATGCCGCCGTCAATTGTCGAGAGCGTCGACTGTGGACCGTAGATGTCCGATGCGATCTGCTGGATGAGCCGGGCCGCCCGGTATCCCGGTGCGCCGTGAAATTCGTCTGCCGCAGGCGGACTTGCGCTCACCCATTGCGGATTCGGCGGCGGCGGCGGTTGTCCGTCGCGAGTCCGAATCGAAGCGGGCGCGCCCCATTCCGTCAGCACGATCGGCTTGGGCATCGGATTGGCCAGCTCATTTCCCCGCTCAGTGCCGTTGGTGTAGTGGCCGTCGACGATCCAGCGCTTGAAGTTTGCGAGGTCTTCGGTTTCGGGTCTGCGATAGGCGTTGAATCCCCAGACGTCGAGCGCGTAGACGTCGGCGGGATAGGCTCGCCGCCGATGCGCCGACTTGCAGTCAGGTCCGGGATTAGCACCGTCGAGACTGACGCAGACCGGAACAGTCAGCCCGCCGGGATGGGCATCGGCAGTGCTTTTGAAGGCGACCAACGGCTTGAGCAGCATCGGCGCCTCGGGCGGTGGATAGTCGGCGAACGCCGTCATGGTCAGCTTGTTCGGAGCATAGTGTTTCGCGACGGCGCCGAGATGATTCAGGTACTGCCAATAGTCAATGTACCGGTCGGTGCCGAGCGCGAATGGCAGGTTGGTTTCGTTGCCAATCGCAAATCCAAGCACGGCAGGATGATAGCCATAACGCTGCGCCAGCCACTGCGTAGTGCGCTCGATATACATCTGCTCGTCGTGCACGAGGGCCGAGTCGGAATTGGTGCTTTGAAACGCGAACCACGGATCGACGGAGATGCCGATGACGACGTAAATCGGGTTGACGCCATGATTCCAGCACAGGTCCAGGAACTGGTCGCCGCCGTCGTGCGCCGGCCATTGCGCGAAGCCGTCGGGCGCGCCGGTTGCACCGAAGCGAACTCGAGGCGAGACGCTCCAATCGAGCGTCTTCCATTTCGAATAGTCAGCCGGCACCATCGGCACCCATTTCCACCATGCGTAAGTGCGGATGCTGTTGGCGCCGAGTTGACGCACGAGGCCGTCGGGAAGGTCCGTGCGCGCTTGGCCGCCGTTGTAAGTCGTGCCCCACACGTCGCGCATCCAGATTGGTGCGTAGGTGAGATGAGCGGGATCGCCCCAGAAGTAATCCGAGCCGGGGACGGTCGCGGCGGCGTCATTGATCGGGCGCGGCGAGTAATCGACCCCTTTGATGACGAATGGCGTGTTCGCACCGCCGTTCACCGACAGCAGGATGGTTTTGCGATCGCTTGCGACCGACCATCGCGTGGTCGATGAATCAGGCGGCAGCAGCGTCGTTGCAAACGCATCGGTCGCGCTCAACGCGATCGTGAGCAACGCGAGAAGTGCAAATATTCGACAGCAGTTAAGATACGTCTTCGCAGGCTGGATCAATTCGAAGAGCCCCCGGCTCACAGGCGGCCGGGTCACATACCGGCTCAAGTCGCGCCAACAAGATGCAAGCGGCGTACCGCAATTGGCGCGGCGTTTTCAACGCTTCGATGAACGACGCGTACAATCGTGTATCAAATGCTGCCGTCATATGCAGCACCGCAAATTGCTGGTCGCTCGCCCGGCTTCACTTCGGGACGGGGAATCGCAGGCCCCATTCCTCCAGCGGTACCTGAATCCCGTTAGCGACGTAACTTATCGCGTGATACCAGCCGGCCAGCACGACCAGCTCCAGCAACTGTTCTGAAGACCATCGTGCAGCTATCGAAGTCCACAGGTCGTCGTTCAAATGCCCCGAATCGTGGAGTTCGTCGACCATGCGGACCAGCAGACGATCGGAGTCCGTCCAGCATGATGCATCGGATCCTTCGGCGACCGAAGCGGTCAGCTGAGCGCCGTCGAGACCGGCCGAATCGGCAAAGATGCGGGCGTGGACGCCCCATTCGTACTCGCAACCACATCGCGCGCACACGCGGTCGATCAGAATTTCGCGATCGCGGATTTCAAGCGAAGAGTTGCGGCTCAGGAAATAGTGGCCGAGTGGATACATCGCATCCGCCAGCGGCAAGTGATGCACCAGCGTGCGGAAGAGGGCGAGCGGCGCCTTATCCCCGGGCTGCCATCGCGAAAGTTCGGCGGTAACTTCGGTCGCAAATGGCGGCTCGAGTGGAGCGATTCGTGGTTGAAGAGAATTTCGCTTTTCCATCGTACTTAACCTCGCACTACGGTTTTCGTAGTACATTGCTATCACTTCGAAATCCGTAGTACAAGTATCGGAACATGATACCGACTCCTGGAAAGCCGGTTCGCGGATCACGCACCGGACGCCCGTTGATGGCGCTGCTGGACCTGTTGGGGCGTCGCTGGACGCTGCGGGTGGTGTGGGAGCTGCGCCGAGGACCGCTCACCTTCGCCGAGTTACAGCGGCGATGCGACGCGATGTCACCGAGCGTGCTCAATCAACGAATCGGCGAGCTGCGCGCCGCTCGCATCATCGCCCATGCGGGCGGCGGCTACCGATTGACGGCGGAAGGAAAAAAGCTGCTTGCGTCGATCGCACCGCTTGACGACTGGGCCAAGCGATGGGCTCGAGCGAAGTGAGTTGCCTTAGAACGGGATGTCTTCGTCGTCCATTGGCGCGACGTCGTCTACCGGTGCTCCACCGCCTGCGCCTGCTGAACGATTGCGTGCGCCGCCGCCGAAATCGCTATCACCCATCGGCGCGTCGCCGCGCCCGCCCAGGAACTGCACCCGGTTCGCGACAATTTCGGTGACCTTGCGCTTGCCGCTGCCGTCCTTGGCTTCGTACTCGCGGTACGAGATTCGCCCCTCGATATAAACGGAGCGGCCTTTCTTCAGATACTGGGCGCAATTCTCGCCCTGTTTGCCCCACACGATTATGTTGTGCCACTCGGTGCGTTCCTGCCGCGCGCCAGCCTTGTCGGCGAACTGCTCTGTGGTCGCAATCGAAAAGTTGGTGACCGACGAGCCCGAGTTGGTGAAGCGAGTTTCGGGATCGCGACCGAGATTGCCGATGAGAATTACCTTGTTTACCGACGCCGCCATCTTCTCCACCTCATGCTCGAAAAGTAGTCCCGCCCCGTTCGCAAGGCAAGGCGCCGCGCCCGCAGCCTGTGGATATCGGCTTTCGCAGCCGATCGGTGACCGATATAATTCGGCTCGGTGCGGGGAGGCAGGATAGGGCAATGGCGGCAAGCACTTCCATGACGCCGGTACGCATCGTGGCCCTTGGCGGGCTGGGCGAGATCGGCCTCAACCTGATGGCGATCGAATGCGCGGGGCGCGCGATCGTGATCGATTGCGGCGTGATGTTCCCCGACGAGCCCGCGCTTGGATTGGGGACCTATATCCCCGAGATGGCGTGGCTCGAGCGCAGTCACGTCGCGGTCGAGGCGGTGGTGCTGACGCATGCGCACGAAGATCATATCGGCGCGCTGCCGCATCTGCTGCGCAAATTCAACGTTCCCGTCTATGGCACCGACATAACGCTCGCGTTCACGCGTCGGCGCCTGGCTGATGCGGAGTTCGACCAGCGGGTTGATCTGCGGACGATTGAGCCGCGCCATCCGTTCGAGGCGGGGCCGTTCACGGTCGAGCCGATTCGCGTCACGCATTCGACGCCGAACTCGATCGCGCTCGCGATTCGCACGCCGGCGGGCATCATCGTTCACAGCGGCGATTTTAAAATCGACGACGCGCCGGTGGACGGCGCTCTATTCGATCGCGAACGCTTTGCCGAGCTTGGCACCGAGGGCGTCGCAGTGCTGCTCTCGGATTCGACCAACGTCGAGCGCCCGGGACGTTCGGGCTCGGAAACTTCGCTCAAGCCGGTCCTGCGCGAGCTCACGTCGCGCGCACGCGGCCGGTTTTTCCTGTCGGCATTTTCGTCGCATCTGCACCGGATTCGACAGGTAGTCGAAGTCTCGCGCGAGTTCGGCCGCCGCGTCGTTCCGCTCGGACGCGCGATGGCGGAGAGTGTGCGGCTGGGTCTCGAGACCGGCCAGCTGCCGTTTGCGCAAGCGATGTTCGTCGAGCCGGGCGAGGCCGAGTTTATCGACGGTCATCGGCTGAGCTACCTGACCAGCGGCAGCCAGGGCGAGCCACTCTCGGCGCTCGCGAAACTCGCCGGCGACGCGCATCCGCGCGTGCGGATCGAGCACGGCGACGTCGTCGTGCTCTCGTCGCGCTTCATTCCGGGCAACGAGCGCACCATCAACACTCTCGTGAATCGCCTGTATCGGCAAGGCGCCGATGTCGTGTACGACGCGGTCGCTCCCGTGCATGTGTCGGGGCACGCGAGCCAGGACGAGCTGGCGGAGCTGATCGCGCTCACGCGACCGCGCCACTTCATTCCGATTCATGGCGAGTATCGGCATCTGAGCCGTCACGGCGCGCTCGCCATCGCCGCGGGAATTCCCGAGCACGACTGCTTCCTGCTGGAGGACGGCGATTCGCTGGTGCTGAGCGGTGGCGAGGCGCGTCGCGGACCGACGGTCGAGGCGGGGCGCGTGATGCTCGACGGCGTTGATAGCGGCGACCCTGCGGTGGTCGGCGAACGCCGAGTGCTCGCGCGCGACGGAACGGTGACGGCGGTGGTCGTGCTCTCGGCGAAGACCGGGCGCATCGTTGCGGGTCCCGATCTTCTTTCGCGGGGCCTCGTCAGCGGCGATGGAACTTCGGCGCACATGCGCCGCGCGAAAGAAGAAACGACACGGCGGCTGGCCGCGCTCGGCGGCTCGCTGCATGCCAACGATCCGCGGGTCAAAGAAGAAATCGTGCGCGCGATTCGGCGCTACTTCAGCGACGAGCTCGGCAAACGGCCGCTGGTGATTCCGTACGTGACGGAGGTTTGAACCCCATCGCGCGCAAGGAAAAAGAGAAAGCGCCGATCGAGTTGACTCCTCCGCTGGCGGTCGAGGAGGTTTCGACCGAGCCGTCGCCGGGCGGTCGAATCGAGCGCGAGCTTTGTTCACTGGCGCTGCTCGCGTTCGCGGCGTTCGGCACCGTCAGCCTTGTCAGCGTAGATATCGGGCGCAGTCCCAACCTCGGCGGTCCCGTGGGCGCGGCAATCGCTGCGACTCTCGGCGGCCTCGTCGGATACGAGTCGTACATCGCGATGATATTGGTCGCGTGGCTCGCGCAACGTGTGTGGACGGGCGCAGGACTCGTCACAATCGCACGCGAGATCGGCGGCGGCGCGTTGCTGATCCTCGCGCTCGCGACCGCGGGTGCTTTGTGGGATCTGCACGACCTGAGGACGGGTGGTGCGCTGGGCGCACAAGTCGCCACCCAGCTGAGCGACTCGCTCAACGTCGCGGGCGGGCTGATTGCTGTCGTGCTCGGGCTGATTTGCGGGCTCGCGCTGATGCTCAAGCGAGCGCCGACGGAATTAGTGGCGGGGGTCGCCAATCGAATTCGACCGCGTTCGCGGCAAGATGAATTCGAACTCGCGAACGGGGCGCGTATCCCGTTCTCGCTCAGTGACAACGATCAAATCGAGACTAACGACGATGGCGTCAACGGCAAGCCTTCGCCGCTCAAGGTCAGGCTGCTCGATATTCGCGAGAAGCGCGACAAAGCGGCGGCGGCGAAGTCGCGTCAGAAGGGCGCTTTCAAACTTCCGCCGCAGTCGTTGCTGGATTTGCCGCCCGCCGAGCACGCGCAGGTGGACGAGAGTCAGCTGGAGCGCAGCGCGCGCGTGCTCGAGCAGAAGCTTGCGGACTTCGGCGTCGAGGGTCGCGTGGTCGAAGTGCAGCCGGGCCCGGTCGTCACGATGTACAAATTCGAGCCGGGCTCTGGAATCAAGGTAAGCCAGATCGTCAATCTCGCCGACGATCTCTCGATGGCTCTGCGGGCTGCCGCGGTACGAATCCAGGCGCCGGTGCCGGGCGAGGCCGTGGTCGGAATCGAGGTTCCGAATCGCAAACGCGAGCGCGTTTTTCTGCGCGAGATTCTCGAAGCCGAGGAATTCTCGGCGGCGCAAAGCCAGCTCACTATCGCGCTCGGCAAGGATATCGCCGGGCGTCCGGTCGCGGCCGACCTCGCCAAGATGCCTCATCTGCTGATCGCCGGCGCGACCGGAACGGGCAAGTCGGTTTCGCTCCACACGATGATCGCGTCGATTCTGTTCAACGCGACCGCCGATGACGTGCGCCTGATCCTGGTCGATCCAAAGATGCTCGAGTTGTCGGTCTACGAAAATATTCCGCACCTGCTGGTGCCGGTGGTCGTCGATCCGCAGAAGGCCGCCTCCGCGTTGCTCTGGGCGACGCAGGAGATGGAGAGCCGGTATCTCAAGATGCGCGAGCTGGGTGTGCGCAATATCGACGGGTACAATCATGCGCTGGCGTCGGGCGCCTCGATCACGCAGCTCAAGATGGCGGGACAGAGCGTCCCGGCGTCGGACGATCCGAATCAACCGGCGGTCGGCGCGATCGAGCATCGCAAGCTGCCGAAGATCGTGATCATCATCGACGAGCTGGCTGATCTGCTGCTGAGCGAAGGCAAGACCGTTGAGCGCGATATCACGCGCCTGGCGCAGAAGGCGCGTGCCGCCGGCATTCATCTAATCCTGGCCACGCAACGGCCGTCGGTCGACGTGATCACCGGACTTATCAAGGCCAACCTGCCGGCGCGAATCTCGCTGCAAGTGACGTCGCGCGTCGACTCGCGCACGATTCTCGATTCCATCGGCGCGGAGCGGCTGCTAGGCGCGGGCGATATGCTTTTCATGCCGCCGGGCAGCGCCAAGCTTCGCCGCCTGCATGGACCGTTCGTCGGCGAGCATGAGATTCGCAAGCTCACCGATTTCCTGCGCGAACAGGGCGCGCCCGAGTACCGCATGGAAATCCTCGACACCAAGGCGCCGGGCGACGAAGGCGGCGACGGCCTCGGCGGCAACGTGCAGGACGAGATGTATGATGAGGCCGTGCGAATCGTAATGGAGACCAACCAGGCGTCGATCTCGATGATCCAGCGGCGGCTCCGAATCGGCTACAATCGTGCGGCGCGGATGGTCGAACAGATGGAACGCGAAGGAATCGTGATGCCCGCAGACGGCGCCAAGCCGCGCGAAGTCCGCCTCCACAGCGCGCGATGACGCGCCGCAAATTCCTCGAAAAAATGTTGAAATCGATTCTTTCAGTAATTGTCGTTTGTCTTTTTGCGGCCGCATCTGTGCGTGCCGAGACGATGGCTTCCGGCGGTGCGCCCGTCAGCAAAGACTTGAAGCAGGTGCTCGATCGCCTGCAACGTCATTACCACGACACCAATTCGTTCACGGCAAAGTTCAACGAAGAGATCGCGACCGTCGGCGCGCCCAAAAAAAATCGCACGGGCACAGTGTCATTTCGTAAGCCCGGACGCATGCGCTGGGAGTTCGACGACCCGGAGAAACAAACGATCGTCAGCGATGGCGAGACGCTCTACAGCTACGATCCGGATCTCAACCAAGTGGTCGAGACCCCGCTGAAGCAGGCGCTGAAGTCGAGCAGCGCGACCTCGTTCCTGCTCGGGATCGGCAATATCAACCGCGACTTCAAGGCGGCATTTGCGCATCCCGCGACGCCCACCGGCCTCGTCGATTTGATTCTCGACGCGAAGAGCGGCGGCTACGTAATTCAAGTTGGCCTCGACCCGAAGAGCTACAATCTCATGACGCTCACGCTCACCGACCAGCTTGGCGACGTGACCCGGATCGATTTCAGCGACATTCATGATAATGTGGAACTGTCCGATTCGATTTTCGCCTTCAAGACTCCGACGGGCGCGGACGTCGTGACGGCACCTGCTTCGCCGTGACGTTCTGATAGACTATAAAAGTACGATCGCCGCGATGGTGATTTGCCTCGCGTGTATGCGACGGGTAGCTTTAGAAGCCCCGTAGTTTTCCCGGTTTCGCGAATGGAAAAAGTTCACCTGCTAACGCTTGGATGCCCCAAGAATCTCGCCGACAGCGAGCTGATGCTTGGCGCGCTCACGTCCGCAGGCTTCGAAATCACGCTCGATCCCGAAGACGCGCAAATCCTGCTGGTGAACACCTGTGCGTTTATCGAAGCGGCCAAGAAAGAATCGATCGACGCGATCCTTGAGGCAGCGGAGACCAAGAAACGCGGCTTCGGCAAGCGGCTGGTGGTCGCGGGATGCCTGTCGCAGCGGTACGCAAGTGAGCTTGCGGCGACGATGCCCGAAGTCGACGTGTTTGTCGGCACCGGCAACTTCCTCGATTTGCCCGAGCTGCTGCGGCGGACCGAAGCGCCGGAGTCGCGCCCGATTCCGTACGCCGGTGCAGCGCATCTGCTGCCGACGGCGGCCGTCCCGCGCGTGAAGACCGGAGATTTTTTCACGTCTTACTTGAAAATTTCAGAGGGCTGCAATCACAAGTGCGCCTTCTGCATCATTCCCAAGATTCGCGGCCTGCATGAGAGCCGTTCGCTGTCCGATCTGGTCGCCGAGGCGCGCAACCTGGCGGCTGGAGGGGTGCGCGAGCTCAACTTGATCGCGCAGGATTTGACTGCTTATGGCCGCGACCTCGACCAGCCTTCGTCGCTAGCCGCTCTCCTGCGCGAGCTTTCGACTATCGACGAACTCCGCTGGATACGACTGCTCTACTGCTATCCGAATTTCGTGACCGACGAGCTGCTCGACGCAATCGCGGAGTTGCCGAAGGTCGTCAAGTACATCGACATGCCGCTGCAGCACGCCGACGACGCGATGCTGCGCGCGATGCGCCGCGAGCGATCGGGAGCCGCCCTCGTCAAACTGCTCGACCGCGTGCGCGATCGAATCCCCAATGTCGTGCTACGCACGTCGTTTATCGTCGGCTTTCCCGGCGAGACTGACGCGGCCTTCGACCGCCTGGCGGATTTTGTTCGCGATGAGCAATTCGATCGCGTGGGCGTCTTCACCTACTCTCGCGAAGAAAATACTGCCGCATTCGATTTGCCGGACCAGGTGCCCGAGCGCGTCAAACGTGCGCGGCGCGCCAGCCTGATGGCGACGCAGTCGGAAATCTCGCTGGCGAAAAACCGTAGCCTCGTGGGACGCGAAATCGAGGTGCTGGTCGAAGGCGCGATGCCGGGGCGCTCGACGCGGCTGCGCGGCCGAACGTCGGGACAGGCGCCGGAAATCGACGGCTCGGTGTTTCTCGCGGGCGACGCAGAGGCAGGCGAGTTCGTCCGCGCGCGAGTCGACAAGGCACTCAGCTACGATTTGCATGCAACGGTCGCAGGCGCGGCCGCTTAATATACCGGGAGTCGTAAATGCGATGGCGAAGAAGCCTGATACCGCGGATCGAAAGAAGTTCCTCGCCAAGGCGCGCGAACAACTGCTCGAAACGAAAAACAAGCTGCTCGGCGAGATCGACTCCGAGTTGCGCGCCGAACGCGAGGGCAACAAGGACGAGGGCATGGACACCTATGACCTCGCGTCCGAGGAACGCGATCGCGAAATCAATTTCATCCTGTCGGATCGCGAACGCGTCAAACTCAAGCAAATCGACGACGCGCTCGAGCGCCTCGATGACGGCAGCTACGGCGTCTGCGAGTCGTGCGGACTGGAGATCGGCGAGGAGCGCCTCGAAGCGATGCCGTTTTCGCGACTGTGCCGGGACTGTCAGCAGGACCAGGAGCGTGAAGCGAAATCGCAGCGTCGATTCGACGACGAGCCAAACACCTATCGCAAGATAGGTTCGACCGACGCCGACGACGAGAGCGCCTAAGGCTAACGCTCGCCTACCATTGTTTACCACGCCATTCAAACCAGTCATCCTAGGTGGGATAACTTGCGCGGAATCCGCAGGCTTGAGCGGTCGCTCCGATCGCTGAGGTAAGGATTTCGGCAGGCACTTAATGAGAATTTTTTCTGACATAGGCAACGGCGGATCCGTCGAGATAGCTGATGTGCGCGAGCGAATTCGCGCCAATCTCTCCGGCGTCGGCGCGACGATTGCGCTTGCGAGCGCTCGCGGCGGGGTTGGTAAAAGCATGCTCGCGGTGAATGTCGCGGCCGCGTTGGCGCTGAAAGGGCGCAAAGTCGCGATCGTCGACGCCGACCTGAACTCTCCTAGTGTCGCGGCGATGCTCGGTATCAAACCGCAGCGGCGCCTCCCGATGATCGAAGGAATCGAGCCGACTGCGGGACCGCATGGCCTGCGTATCGTGTCGAGCGATCAGCTTCCCGGTGGTGAGGCGCCGCCGATCAGTTTCGCGCAAGACTTCGATCAAATTGACGGCAACAATGGCGGCGAGCCGGTCGCGCCCGCGGTGCCGCGTCCGGCGGAACTGAGCTACAGCGAAGCGATCAATCGAATCCTCGCGCAGTCGCAGTTCGGGAACGTGGACCTGTTGTTAATCGACCTTGCGACCGGCCTCGATCGGCTGTACTCGCTGGCCTCAGTGGCAGCGCTCGACGGGGTCGTACTGCTGAGTCATCCGTCCACGCAGGACACCAGCGCCGCGCGCGACGCGATGAAAATCGGCCGCGGGATAGGCGCGCCCATCGTCGGCATCGTTGAGAACATGGTCGGTTTCAACTGCGACGGTTGCCGCTCGGTGCGGCCGCTATTCCCCGAAGGCGATCTCCATGGAATCGCGCGCGAGGCTGCGGTGCCGATCCTGGCCCGGCTCGCGTTTGAACCGCGGCTCGCAGACAGCACCGATCGCGGCGTTCTGTTCGTGCGCGAATATGCGTCGACGCCGACCGGCAAAGTGCTCGCCGATATCGCCAACCAGATCGACGCGATGATTGTTCCGCGCACTCGCGCAGTCGAACCACCCGTTAGTTAGTCGCTGTCGGAATCTTCGCTCTCGTCCGCCGCGGTCAGCACAGAGTCTGCCACGCGCGAGTATTCGAACATCCCGGCGCCGCGATGAGCATCGGTACGAAAGCGCGCGAAGCCGAGCGAGGTGTAGATGCGCGACTGTTCAGGGCCCGGCCGCGACAGCGGAATAAAGCATTCGACATCGCCCTCGAGCTCGCATAACGACCCGTCCGCGCGTGACAACGATGCGCGGATGCGATGCGGGGCTTCCTCGACGGAAGGTGTTTCAATCGTGAGATCGCGCAGCTCGCACGGCGACCATCCGTCGGCGCCGAGAATCCTTGCGCTCTGATTCGGCGGCGCGTCGTCGGTCGCAACCGAACGGGCTTCGAGCGCGCGCGGCGCGTCATCATCTTCGAAAGAGGCCCAGATCATTCGGCGCGCGCGGAATTTCTGCGGACCCAGTCCGGTGAACGACATTCCAGCGCGCGCGAATCCGTCCAGCGTTCGCGTCGCGCCTTCAAGGCGAACCTGTCCTGCTACGCGCCCGAATGCGGCGACTGACGACGGCGCGTCGGCAGCGGCGCCGGACGCAATTAGAATTCTATCGAAGTCGAACTCGCCGCCGCTCCGACCGATCTCGAAGCGCACGTTCACTTCGGTGTCGCAGTCGAGCCGACCCGAAGCCAGCGCGCGTTCGATGCTCAGATAAGCGGTGGCATCGGGCACGATCACAGCCGGTCCGCGAAACGCGAGCACGATCGAATCCCCTTTGCGTTGGAGAGAGAGCGGGCCGTGAGTGACGGCGCTTGCCGAACGCGTAGGCCGGCCCTCTGCAGTGAACAGCGCGGCGCGATGATGGTCGAACAACATCATGATTCGCGCGCCCATGCCTGCGCCGCCGACGTCGAAACTCGCCATCGCGCCGAAACCCGCCGCCGGATCATAAAATTCGATGCCGACGCGGCCGGGCGCGGCGACGGTCGCAGCGGCACCGATTTCAGGTTTGGCGACAGCCAGACGAGGCGCACGATTGACGATCAAGTGCGCGCGCGGTGCAGGCGAATCGGGGCCGTTCGCCGAAAAGACCTCGGCGATGGCCTCTTCGCATCGAGCACGCATCTCACCGGGCATCCGCAGCGCGACTGAAAGTTCAAGTTGGGCCGCATCGACGACTCCCGTCATCGCAGTTTCGGAAATCGCTCTGAGCGCCGCGTGCGGACTCTGCCGATGTCGCGCGGTGAACGCCTGCAGCAGGTTCTGCAGGCCGCCGCCCGGGTAGCGCATACCGTAAGTCGGCTTGATTCCGTGGCGATGCAGGCGATCGGCGAGGCCGGCGAGCGGGCCGTTGATAAAATCGTCGCAGGCCGACACGCAAGCGGAACCGGGCGGCCGCAGCTCGCCGCCGAAATGGCGCAGTCCAAGTCCGAAATCGAGCCGCGGCTCGATGATGTTCCATCCATGGATGAGCAGCACCGTGACACGGCCATGCCGCGCGACGATTGCACTGATGCGATCGGCGATCAGCTCGAGCAACCACGGCGCACGTTCGATTATCTGCGAGAGGCGGTTGCAGTCGAGCCGATTGCGATCCATCGCGACGTTGATCAGCGCGGACGCGTTCAGGCGCGCTGCGAGTCCGCGCGTGATGTCGGCAGTGTGAAGGTCGTTGACCTTGGGATTCAGCATCGAACGGGTTCGCGGTTCCGCGCGTCCGCCGTGCGGCGCAATCAAGAGCAGCGGAGAATCGGAATCAATTACCTCAAGCCATGACTCGGACGCGGCAGGCATTTCAGATCGACGCGGATCGATGGGATTTGAGGACGTATTGCGCGTGAAGTATGAACGACGCGATGAAATAGTAAGCGATGTAAGTCAGACCGCCCCACAACATGATTGGATTGATTACGGGCAGCATCAGCAGTGATGCGACGGTCAACACTCCCCAGATTATTCCGAGTGTGAGCGTAATCGGCCGCAGCGGCACCGTTCGATTTGGGTAAATATATTTCAGCGGCATGAATACCATCACGCCAAGAAGCAGCAGCACGGCGACATTGAAGGTAGTGCCGGAGCCGAGACAGTAAAGATAAAACGCGACGAGGTTCCAATAGTTCGGGAAGCCGAGAAAGTAATGGTCGGGCGTTTTCGCTTCGGTGTGGCAAAATCCGTAAACGCTCGCGAGCATGACGAAACACGCGAGCGCCAAGCCCCATCGCGAATCCGGAATGATGCCTGCCTCGAGCATCAGGAACACCGGCGCCACCGTGTAGGTCAGGTAGTCAACGATGTTGTCGAGCAGCGCGCCGTCGAAGGTCGGCACGCGCGTCTTGACCATCAGCCAGCGCGCGAGGGGGCCGTCGCTGCAATCGATGATGGTCGCCGCGCCCATCGCGAGAAACGACGCGCGAAAATCCCAGCGCGAGGCGAAGAAGATCGCGAGCAGGCCGAGCGCGGCGCCCAGCGCAGTATATAGATGTACGCCCCATGCGCAGGCAGTGAGAAATTTCTGCCTCGGAAACACCCGCGGCAGGTCTGCGGCTGCGCCTGGTGAGGTCAAGTCATTTGTCCGGCTTGTAGTCGCGCGGCCCGAAGTATTCTTCGAGCACCGTCATGAACGGCCCGCAGGCGCGGTTTTTTTTCACGAGCTGCATCGCTTCTTCGAGAGACATTTGCCGATATGCGCGCAAAAACGCAATCGCCAGCGTCGGCGCTCGATTCATCCCGGCGTTGCAGTGAACATAAACGCGCGAGCCCGAACCGACCAGGTCGCGAAGATCGTGCAGCGCCACTTCGAGCCGTTCGGCCATCGCGTCCGCGCTGCCGTCCTGGATGGGAGTGCGCACGTAATCAATTCCGTTCGCGTCGTACTCCGCGCTCAGCGTGCGGTTGTCCAACCCGTTCATGCGCAGGTCGTCGTCGTCCTGAAGATTATGAACAGCGGTAACTCCGTAGGTGTCCTTCAGCCACGCTATGTCGGCTTCGCCGGGATATTCGCCGACCAGCAACTCGTCGGAGATGACGCTGACCGTGGGACGGCGCTCGCCGCGAGTCGGGCGCGGGCTATGGTCGGCGCGTTTGCTGAACCAGTCAACCATGAATCAAATGTAACCATCCGGCGGGCAGGTATTCCAGTGTCATACCGGCGTCAGGCTTTCGCGTGGCCTCGGGGTTGTTCGGGTGAGCGCTCGGTTTTGGCGCGCGATTGCTTGGCGGCTTCAGGACTGCGCGAGGGCTCGGTCGATGTTTCGGGCGTAAGGGTCACCTTGGAACGCGATCCGGAAAGCGCGAAGACTGCGGTGCGCATCAGGTCGGCGATTTTGCGATAAGCGCCGGCGCCTTCGGAACTTGCCGCTACCTCACGAAGCTCCGAGGCAGTGATCGCGTGACCGATGCGGACTTCGACCGGATGACGCCGCGGGACGAGGCTGCCCTTGCCCATGACGTCATGAGTGCCACGAATCAGCACGGGCAACACGTCGCATCGACTGCGCAGCGCTAAAAATCCCGCACCGCTCTTGAACTCGTGGATTGCGCCGTCTGCCGAGCGCGTCCCCTCGGGGAACATCAGCACGCTGCGGCCTTGCGCAAGCTCGGCGAGCGCGTCTTCGAGCGATTCGAGTTGCGCGCGTTCGCGATCGAACGGCATCAGCGAGGTAAAGTTCGACGCCAGAAACCGCCGTGCCGGGGTATTGAAGAAATAGTCCTTGGCCGCGAGCACTCGCATGTCCTCGCCGATCGCGCCGAGTGCGTAACCGACCAGGCTGAAGTCGAGATGACTTGAATGGTTCGCGACGACGATAAAATTGCGATTGGCGGGGACGTTGCCGCGCCCGAGGATTTTCGGTTTCAGCCATCCGTCGAAAAGTGCGCGCTCCGCCCCACGCACCGCGAAACGGCCGAGCCACTTCAGCGGCGCCGGCAAGCGCGGAGTGTAAGGATCGGCGAACTTCGCGTACGACGGCATGCGCGGGCGTCCGTTGCCACCGGGCTGAGCAGCGAGCAACTGCAGGTCCGCGACGGTGCGCAGATCCGCAATTTCCTCCGGCGCGATATCCCGGCTCGCGCGCTCGCCGATCAGCTCGCCGATTTCCGCCAGCGCGAGCGAGTCGAGGCCGAGGTCTTCGATCAGCCGCGTCTCGGGCGCGATATTAACCGGCTCAGTGGCGATTGCAGCGAGCGCCTCGGCGAGCCAGGTCTCCACTTCGGAAGTGGAGGCGTCGGCTTCTACGGTACTAGGGCGAACGTCGAGCATCCGCCGCAGGGTCGCCGCTACGTCCGCGCGTTTGATTTTGCGGGTGCGCGTGCGCGGCAGTTCGGCGTCAGTGAAGCGGAGAATCCTGATTCGTTTGTGCGCGCTGAGCTCGCGCCCGACCCGGTCGAAGTCGGTGCGGAGCCGATCTTCCACCGCGCGGCGACTTTCTCCGCGTGCGTACGCTGGGACGACCAGCGCGGCGACCTGCTCGCCCTGTCCGACCTTCAAGCCGACGACAGCCATCTCCTTGACGTATTGGGAACGTCCGTAATTTTCTTCCAGCTCCTCGATGTAGATGTTGTTGCCGCCGGAATCGACGATCACTTCCTTGGCGCGGCCGACGATGTACAAGCGGCCATCATCGTCGAAACGCCCGAGGTCTCCGGTGTGAAGCCATCCGTCGGTCAAAACTTCGGCGGTCGCAGTCTCGTTGCGATAGTAACCCGCCATCACATTCGGACCGTGCACGACTATCTCGCCTATCGAGCCCGTCGCCGGCATCAACTTGATCTCGACGCCGTTCAGCGGACGACCGACCGCACCAACTTGTAGCGGCTCGTCGGGTCGCCCAACGGACAGAACGGGCGCTGCTTCAGTCAGGCCGTAGCCTTCAAGGAGCGGGATGCCGATGTCGTTGAAAAATTCGGCGACGCGATGGGGCAGGGCGGAACCGCCGCTGACGGCGAGCTTCAGCCGGCCGCCGAGCGCGGAATGAACCTGGCGGAAAACGATCGAGCCGAAGTTGAGCCCCGAGTTCGCGTCGAGGTGGCGGTTGAGGTCGCGCAGATTGTCGAAGGCGGCGTGAAACAAGGGACCACGCGCTTCGACTTCATCGACGATGCGGCGATGGACCGCTTCCCACACGGCGGGCACTCCGATCAGAGCGGTCGGGCGAACGTCGGCGAGGGTGCGCGAGAGAGTTTTGGCGTCGACCTCGAGCGGATAGACGATGGTCGCGCCGCTGGCCAGCGGCAGCAGCATGCCGCAGGTGAACTCGAACGCGTGATGGAGCGGGAGCAGCGACAGGACGACGTCGTCGGCGCCGAGGACGAAGACGCGGGAAAGCATCGCGACCTCGGCGGCGAAGTTGCCATGCGTGAGCATCACGCCCTTCGGTGCGCCGGTGCTGCCGGAGGTGAAGAGAATCGACGCGAGCGCTTTTCGTTCCGGCGGCGCGGGTGGAGTCTTGGCGTCGCCGCGCAGAATGAACGGGCGCGCAAGTTCGGCGAGGTCGAGCTCGATAAGTTTCGGATGAGCGTCGGCGAGCGTGGCGCCGAGGCGCTTGTGCACCGCGCTGGAGCGCAGCGCGGCGGTGGGCTCGGCGATTTTGCATAACGGCGCCAGCTCTTCGGCGGAAATCAGCTGGTCGAGCGGCACCGCAATCGCGCCGGCGCATAGAATTGCAAAGTAACCGAGCACCCAGTCGGGCGAATTCTCGCCGATGAGCAGTACGCGGTCGCCGGGCTTGATGCCGCGCGTCGCCAGCAGCAGGGCAGCGCGATGAGCGCGGTCGCGCAGCTCGCGATATGTCGTTTGGGTCTGCTCGCCCGACGGGCGACGCGCAATCGTTGCGACGCGGGAGCCGTAGCGGTCGGCGGCGCGATCGAGCATGTCGACGAGGCTGCGATGGCGTGGCAGCGACTTGGGGCGGCCGCGCGCGTGAAGATCGAGCTGCGGGAAAATGTGGCGGCGCAGGCCGGGCAGGTGAATGTTGATCCAGTAGTCGCGCCAATCGATCAGGTCGGGACGAAAGGGATGATGCTCGGCGTCGGCCGGCTTGAGCGACGCATAGAGCGCGCGAATGTTGCTCGCGTGAAAGGTGTAGATGAGCTCCTGGATGTAGGGGCGATAGACCTCGACCAGCTCGCGCGCGAGGTCGGTGTTCTCCTTGAACTTGTCGATGCCGCTTTCAATTTTTTTGGCGCGCTGATTTTCCTCGCCGACCACGCTGCGCGCGAACGCTGCCGCCTGCTTGAGAATCTTTGGAACGGTGTTGCTGGCGAGGTCGTAAGTGCTCTGCGAGACGACGACGGCTTCGAGGTGCGGGCCGAGCCAGCGCATCGTGCCGCCGTCCTTGCGATGCTCGCGGCGATTGCTGAGCGCAGTCAGCTCGACCAGACGGCGCATCGGCAGCGGATTCCTGTCCGAAGTGCAGAGCTGGTAGATGGGCTGGTGCTTGCGCGACAGCAGCGCGGCGAGGATTGGAACCATCGCATGCGCGGCGAGATCGACCGGAATCACGTCGAGCACCAGCTCGGCGCTGGCCGGATAGAAGCGGTAGCCGCGGCCGGCGAGGTAGGTCAGCGGGGCGCTGGTGTTGACGCCCTGGTTCCATCCGGGAAAAGGATCGCGCATCGCGCTTTCGATGATCGCGGGGCGCACGACGGTCACGTTGAGCGTGTCGCGATTCGCCAGCACCAACTGTTCGCCGAGACTCTTGGTGTAGCTGTACGTATTGGGCCATCCCCAGGTCTGTGCGCGCTTGCGGCCGACTTCCTTGAGGCGTTCCTCGACCCATTGCTTGCGGCGATGCTCGACGGCCGACTCGCGCGGGGCGTCTTCGTCGGACTCATGGTCGTGGAATTCGGCGTGACGGAGCTGGTCGCGCGACTCGGCCTGCACACGCTCGATGGCGGCCAATGCGTCGCGAATTTCACGCTCGAGGCGGAAAGATTTGCGGGCGTTGGGGCACCAGTCCTCGGGAATGTCGTCTTCGTAGCGGTGGCCGTCGGCACTGCCGGCCGCGTAGCAGGTCGACACGTGCATCATGGCGGCCCCGACTTTGCGGCAGAACTCGATCACGTTGGCGACGCCGGTGGTGTTGACCTCGATGGCCTTTTCCAAAGACGCCTCGAAGTTCACGAGCCCGGCGCTGTGGACGACGGCGTCCAGACTGCCGGGCTTGAACGGCTTAGCTTCTTCGCCGAGGAGGCCGTCGTTGGTGATGTCGCCGGGAACGACGACGATCTTCTCTTCGATGTAACGATCGAATTTGTCGCCGAGGTGATCGCGCAGCGGGCCGAACACCGGCGAGTCTAGGATCTCGCGACGGAAGCGGCTGGTGCTGCTGCGCCGGTCGCCGCGAATGAGCAGGTAGACGCGCTCGATTTCGGGATGCCATCGCAGGAGGATCGCGAGGAACACCTTGCCCAGGAATCCGGTCGAGCCGGTCAACAGGATGCGACGGTCTTTCAGCACCTGCTCGAGCGCCGGCATTCCAGCTCCGTTGCGCTTGCCGTTGCTACTCGACATCGGCGATCACCAGCGGCGGCAGGTGCAGGTAGGTTATCGAGGCCGAGCGCCCGAGATCTGAGGTCGCCATCGCGATTGCCTCGTCGAGCGTGTCGGCCGCTTCCCATCCAAGGCGCGCCGCGACCTCTGGCTCTTCGCATCCGGCTGCGATGACGCGGCCGACGTGCTGGCGCGCGGGTTCGCCCCAGTACCACATGTAGAACGGATGGACGCCGTGGTACGCGTTGCCGTAGCGGTACATGTGGATGTAGGTGGGATTGCGCGCGAACTCGCGCTCGAAATTTTTCTCGAGCTCGACGGCGTCGGTCGTCTCGGCGAGGCATCGATGGAAGAACTCGATGTAGCTCGGATGATGCTCCGGGTGAAATTCGTCGCGCAGTGGATGGCAGATGATCATCGTGCCGCCTTCGCGCACCAGCGGCTTGCTTCGGTACATGTTGAACAGGTAGCCGAGGCCGGTGCACTGCACGAGCACGGGATTCATGATCGAGTTGACGTTGTAGGGACAGACGTACGGCACGCCGACGATCAGAATGTCGGCCTGGCCCTTGACCGGCACGGCGTATTGCTGAAACACACGCGCCAGCGCCTTCTGATGCACCGCCTCGGTGTCTCCCGCCCACACGCCGATCATTCCGTACGGCGCCGCGTAGTTGTGGAGCGCGGTGCGGCGCATCTCGCTCGACATATTGCGCATCGTCCACTGAAAGCCCTTCAGCCGCGTGCGATCCCAGTCGGTGAACTGGTCCTCGTTCTTGTGCAGGAAATCCATCATCCCGCCATACATGCGAGTGTTGACGGCAGTTTCAATCTGAAAAATGTTGACCGACTCGTGAATCACCTTGCCCATCCGATCGGACGAGCGATGCAGCGCCGAGCGCGTCGGGTCCATGTAAGAGTGCGAGTCGCGCAGCGTGCCGACGTTGTGGTGATGGCGCAGGCTCTGATACGGCGCGAGTCCGACGGCGACGGATTTGTGGCCGCCGTCCATCGGGACCAGGTTGATGTTGAGATAGATGAGCAGGTCGGACTCCACCGCGCGGCGTGAAAGCCAGACTTCCTCGCCGTGATCGGTTTTACCGAGCATCGCCAGCTCGGCGCGATTCTCCGCATCGAAGTTGTACAGCCGGTCAGGCCAATACTGCTTGAATGCGCGCTCGCCGACGATGCGGCGAATCTCGGCTTCGGTCATCCGGCGATGCAACGAGGTCGCGATCACGAGATGCACGTCGTCGACGCCGTAGTCGGCGAGCGTCTGCAGCACCTGGTTGAGCATGCGCTCGCGCAGGTCGGGCCGGCGCATCTGCGGGAGCGGCAGGCTGATGTCGTCGATCGCGATCGTCACCCGCATGTTGGGACTCAGCTGCGCGAACAGCGGGTCCTGGTTTTCGGGATGGAGCAGGGCGTAGCGAATGGCCTGGTCGGCGTCGGCGACGGGGTCCATCGGCGGCGGCGGATAGATGACGCGAGTGCCGACCGGTAGCTTCTCGAATAGAAATTCCTCGCCGTAGGGAATGATGCGTCGCTCGGAGCGTCGATTCACCTTGACGACGAGATCGCTGCGCGCGCCGACTTCGTGGCGTAGCTCTGCGGTTTTCAGTTCCTTGAGTTTGCTTTCAGGCCGCGCCATCCGAGCCTCGCGTCGACTTTTCGCTGTCGTTGTCGTGGTTGAGTTCCAGGTTGTGGTTGTCGAAATCGTAAAGCTTCGGCGAGTCCGCGGCCTTTTCGAAATGGAGCACCGGCCATTGCCGGCTGAGCGCAGCGGCCCGCAATCTGCGGTCGGGATTGACGGCGACGGGATGTCCGAGTGCGGCGAGAAACGATGTGTCGTAGTGCGAGTCGGCGTAACCCCAGCAATCGGCGAGATCGATATTGCGTTCGGCGGCGTAGTCCGCACACCACACGGATTTTTCATCGCCCGCCATCACCGGCTCGGCCAAACGTCCGGTTGCGCGGCCGCGGCTGAAAACGAAGCGGTTCGCGGCGAAGTCGGCGATGCCCAGATGGCGCGCCAGCGGCGCTACGATGAAATCCGGCGAGCCGGTGACGAGGACTGGTTCGATTCCGGCGGCGCGATTCGCTTCGATCAATTCGACCGCGCGCGGAAACAGGTGGCCGATGAGGATGCGATCGCAATATTCCTCGCCGAGCGAGAACAGGCGATCGCGCGAGACGCCCTTGAACGCCTCGAACAGGACGGTGTTCAGCAGGCGGCGATCGCGCTGCTCGGCGACATACAAACGCGGTATTCGCGCCGCGAATCCGAGCAAGTAAGAGACGCGTCCGGTCCATTCGCCGACGTTGGCGAGAGTGAAAATGGCCGCATGCACGAGGTTCAGATCGACGAGGGTGCCGTCCAGATCGTAGAAGGCGGCTCGGCGCTTCGAGGCCTTGGCGGCGAGTGAGTTGGACGTTTTCTTATGAGTGTAAACTGACATGTCAGTCTAGTTTGGGCTCAAAAAAAGAGCCGCCGTTTGGAGCTGCCTCGCCGCGTGGCCGGACAAATTTCAACAACTCGGGACGCGCGACGCCACTCAGGCCGAATTGCAGTATCTCTTCGACCAGTGCCGAGATGTCGGTCTCGTTGCTGCGCGAGAGCATCGAGATCACTTCCTTGATGCCGCCGAGAATTGCATAGGAAACGGCGCGCGTGTCCGAATTGCGCACCAGGTTCATCTCGATGCCGAGATCTAGCGATCGTTTGATCAACGCCGCGATGCGGTCGTAAAAGTCCTGGATCTTGTCGTCCAGCTCGTGGTCGAAACCGGTCGAATGGTTGAGCAGGATGTCGGTGAGCTCGCGCTCGGCGAGCACATAGCTCAGCACCCGGGTCAGATTCCCGCGCAATTGATCGACGGGGTCCGGCTCTCCCGGTCCCGGCCGCAGGCGTTGAATGCGACTCGTCAGCTCGGTGACGACCTGCTCGAGCAATTCTTCGAACAGGTCCTTCTTATTTTGAAAATAAAGATAGAACGTGCCGCGCGCGATGCGGGCGCGGGCGATGATGTCCGCGACATTGGTCCTGTGATATCCCTTGCGGGCAAAGATGCGCTTGGCGTGGCGCAGCACTTGCGCGCGGCGGGCGTTGCGTTCCATCGACGGGTCTCCGTGGAAACAATTAGGGTAGTGCGGGAGACTGGAGAGTGTCAAATCCATAACACGAGTGTTACGAAACGTCGGAGGTGTTCGGATGGGTGACTCGAAATTTTGGGAGAAGGCGCACGCAGTAGCGGCCAAGGCTACGTGGGCGTACCTGGCGACTGCCGCTGGAAATCAGCCGAAAGTGCGGGTCGTGCATCCGGCGTTTGAAGGCGAGCGGGTGTGGGTCGCCACTGGACGCGAGTCGGCAAAGGCTCGGCATATCGACAAGAACGCGAACGTCGAGCTGTTCTACCAGATTGGCGCCGACATGGTGCATCTGACGGTGACCGGCAAGGCGAAGTTCGTCGAGGACGTGGCGGAGAAAAAACGAATCTGGAACGGCAAGGTGTTCGACTACGATCTTTCGCAATTCTGGCCCGGCGGTCCCGAGTCGAAGAACTTTGGCCTGATGCTGATCGAGCCCGCTCGCGTCGAGCTGACTTCGCTGCCTGAGATGTCGACCGGGAAGAAGCCCGAGGTGTGGAGGTCGTCGCGCAAGTAACTTTACTGCTGGCTTTGGCCGGAGCCGTTGCTCGGATCGAGCGGGCGCGGGGCGTCGGGCAGCGGCTCGATTTGCAGTTCCACCGACATTAACTGCCTTCCGCCGTGACTTCGATAAACGCCGCGCATGGGAGGGACGTCGGAGTAGTCGCGGCCGACTGCGACGCGGATGTGGCGCTCGTCGACCATGCATCCGTTGGTGGGATCGAATCCCGTCCATCCTTGGCCGGGAAGTTGCGCTTCGAGCCATGCGTGACTGGCTTGTGCGCCTACAGTCTCGACGGTGGATTTCGCGGCGGGCGCGAGGTAGCCGGAGACGTAGCGCGACGGGATGCCGGCGAGGCGCAGCACGCCGATGGTGAGATGCGCAAAGTCCTGGCATACGCCGCCGCCGACGGTCAGGATTTCGTCGGCGGTCGATTGCACCTTGGTCATGCCGGGCTCGTAGACGAACTGATCGCGGATGAAGGCGACGACGCGGTTCGCGTAAGCGGCAACGTCCTCTGAGGGATCCGGCTTGGCGAGCCAGAAAAATCGGCGCATCGGATCGCTGAACGGGACGTGGCGGCTCGCGTTTAGGAAGTCGTACTCGGCGCGATTGCGCGCGTTATCCTCGAGCAGGTACTCGCCGAACGGCATCGGTATCGCGGGCGGCTGCGGCGTTTGAATCCGCTCGACCAGTGACCTGGCCGAGACGATCAGCTCCGGATGCTGATCGTGGATCGAGAATCCGTAAACGCGATTGCCGTAGTAGTCGTCATATTCGAAGGTGGAGACTGCCGGCGTTAGATCCAGATCATATTCGAGGCATCGCTGATTGGCGCCTTCCAGCGGCCGCATCCGCACCTCGTTGTGCGAATCGTAGGCCGGCATCTGGTATTCGAAGCGAGTGGTGTGACAGATCCGCAGCAGCATCGCTTCACTTCAATCAACTCTGAGGTATCGTTGGAAGACCTCGTCGCCCAAGGCCGCGCATCCATCCTGAATCTGAATGAGAAACTGATGCAAGCCGGATTTTATCACCTCGAGCGAACGCTTGGACTGCATCAGCGCCAGCAGTTCTTCGAGCTGCGAGTTGGGCGGCGACGGCTCGGGCGCCAGGTTCTTGACGCGGCGGAGCGACGTCTCGAGCATCGCGAGCGCGAATCGCGCGGAACGCGGAAACGTCGGATCGAACAGCAGAATTTCGACGACGTTGTCGATTCTTATCGAGTTGCCGAAGCGCTTGCGATACGCCTCGAGGCCCGACGCGCTGCGTAGCACAGCGGCCCATTGCAGGATATCGAGCGAACCGCCGACATCTTCGAGCCGCGGCAGCAGGAAGTGGTACTTGACGTCGAGCATGCGCGACACGTCCTCAGTGCGTTCGAGCATGATGCCGAGTTGCATGAAGTCGTAGGCGATGTCGCGCGGGATGGTGCTCGTGCGGATGCCGGAGAGGCGGTAGAAGCTGTCCTTGAGATCGGCGAAGAAGGCGAACACGCCGGGCGAGATGAATAGCTCGGGCGTCCATTCCTGCGCGTTGAGATAGAGCGTGTTGAGGTCGAGCCACAGCTCGGACGAGATGTAGTGGCGCAGCGAGATGGCGTTGTTGCGCGCGTTGTTGATGCAGCTGCGAATCGAATTTGGATTGTCGGTGTCGAGCGCGAAGAAGTTGAGAATCGAGGCGTCGTCGGCGACTGTGTAGGTCTCGGCGAAGAGCTCGCGCTCGCCGAAAATCGCGAGCAGCGGTGCCCACGGCTGCGCGTCACGCGGCGGGCTCTCGATCAGCAGATGGTAGTTGACGTCGAGCAGGCGCGCCCGCCATTCGGCTCGTTCCAGATTGCGCGCGGTCCAGAACAGGTGACTCGCGATTCGCCGGAGCATCAGGCCTCGAGCACCCAGGTGTCCTTGCTGCCGCCGCCTTGAGATGAATTCACGATAAGCGAGCCCTCGCGCAGTGCGACGCGGGTCAGACCACCGGCGAGCACTCGCGGTTTGGCGCCGAGCAGCACGAAGGGACGAAAGTCGATGTGCCGCGGCGACAGCTGCATCCCGCTCTCAGAGCCATTGTGAATGATCGTCGGATGGACCGACAGCGAAATCACCGGCTGCGCGATGAAGGCGGATGGATCGTTGACGATTCGCTCGCGGGTCGCGTCGAGCTCCGCTTCGCTCGCCTTAGGTCCTATGACGACGCCGTAACCGCCGGATGCGCCGGTCGGTTTGACGACGTAGCGCTCGAGATTTTTCAGCACCTGCTCGCGGACTTCGTGGTCGCGCAGCAGGAACGTTTCGACGATGGGGAGAATCGGCTCTTCGGCGAGATAGTAGCGAATCATCGCGGGCGTGTACGCGTAGACCGCCTTGTCGTCGGCGACTCCCGTGCCGACGCCGTTCGCGATCGCGGCGTTGCCGGCACGCAGCACTGCGGTCAGGCCGGCCACACCGAGGAGTGAGTCGGAGCGGAAGACCAGCGGGTCGAGGAAGTCGTCGTCGATGCGGCGGTACAGGACGTCGATTTGCCGCAAGCCGTGAACGTCTTTCATGTAGAGTTTGCGATCGACGCAGACCAGGTCCACGCCTTCGACCAGCTCGATGCCCATCTGCTGCGACAGGAACACGTGCTCGAAGAACGCGGAATTGTAGGGACCGGGCGTGAGCAGCGCGATGGTCGGGTTGGATTTGCCGTTGGGCGACATCTCCATCAGGCATTGCAGCAGGTCGGCAGGATAACGCTCGACACTGCGCACGCGCGATGCGCGCATCAGGGTTGGGACGAGGCGCGTCATGACGACGCGATTTTCAATCACGTACGAAACGCCGCTCGGCGTGCGAACGTTGTCTTCCAGCACGTAGAAGCGGCCGTCAGCGCCGCGCACCAGATCGATTCCAGCAACGGTGACGAAGTTGCCCAGCGGAGGTTTGATGCCGACGGCGGCGCGACGAAACGACGGGCATCCCTGGACGAGGTCGCGGGGGACGACGCCGTCCGACAGGATGCAGCCGTCACCGTAGACGTCGGCGACGAATGCGTTGAGGGCGCGCACGCGTTGAATGAGGCCGGCCTCGAGCGTTGCCCAGGTCTCGGCGTCGATGACGCGCGGAATTGGATCGAAGGGGAAGATTCGCTCGGAGCCGTCGGCGGCGCCGTAGACGTTGAAGGTTACGCCCATGCGCCGGAACATCCGGTCGGCGCGAGCGCAGATTTCTGTGAACTGCGCAGGCGGCATCGAGAACATCGCCTCGATGACGGCGGCGCAGCCGCTCCGTGGCTGGCTGGAAAGATCGAGCATCTCGTCGAAGACGCTGGCGTCAGTCTTGTACGCCGCCCAAAAGGGCACCGTCTTGCCTGTTTCGGAAACAGTCGAAGTCATCGTCACTCACCCCACGGCCGCAGTTGGCGCAGAATTCAGCATCCCCAGCGCGACCGGTATCATTCGAAGAGCAATCGACGGGCCAGAATCAGGCTGGAATTTCAGCAGCGGTCTGCGCGAGGTAGGCCTGGTAGGCTAGGTTCGTCGCGAGAAGGTGCGCATGGGTGCCCGAGGCCGCAATCGTTCGGTCGTGGATGAAAAAGACGCGGTCGCAAGCGGCGAGGGTGCCGGTGCGATGGGCGACGATGATGACGATACGATCGCGCGCGAGCGCGGTCAGGGTTCGTATCAGTTCAGATTCGGACGCGGGATCGAGCGGTGCGGCGGGCTCGTCTAGGACGATTATTTCGGGGCGTCGAAGCAGCGCGCGTGCGATTGCGATTCGTTGTTTCTGTCCGACCGACAAGCGCGCGCCGCGCCGTCCGAGAATCGTCGCATATCCGTCGGGCAGCCGATCGATAAATTCCGCGGCGCCTGCCATCGCGGCCGCCTCGCGCACGTCGGTCACGGACGCGCCGTCGCTGCCATAGCGGATGTTCTCTTCGATCGAAATCGAGAACAGCGATTCGTTCTGGAAAACGAAGCCGACGCGCGCGCGAATCGAGTGGGGCGCGACGGCGCGCGAATCGACGCCATCGAACGCAATCGTTCCCGCCGATGGTTCGATGAACCGCGGAATCGAATGGATGAGTGTCGTCTTGCCGCATCCGCTCGGTCCCGCCAGCGCGACCATCTCGCCTGCGTGCATCGACATCGTGACGCCGTTGAGCACAGTCGCCGCGCCGTAGCCGACTGCGACGCCGCTGAATTCCAGGCGGCTGACGCGCGCGTCGAGTCCGCCGCCGCTGCCATCTGCCACCGGCTCGGCCAGGTTGTCGAGCACGCTATGTACGCGGCGGAGTCCCGCGACCGAACCCTGCATCGAAGCCCATGTGCTGCCGATGAGCGACATCGGATTCGCGAGCATCGAGAGGTAGCTTCCCAGCAGCACGATATCGCCGAGCGTTATCCTGCCCGCAATCACCTGCATCATAAGATAGTAGAAGGCGTATCCAATCAGGGCGGCGCATACGGGCGCCAGCACGAGCGCGAGCACGAAGATGATCGCGAGCATGCGCAGGGTCGAGCGGTAAGAGGCCCAGCTGGCTGCCTCGACGACGGCGGTCTCGCGCGCTTCCTGCCCAAAGGCCTTGATGAGCTGAACCTGTGCGACGCGTTCCTCGAACGCAGCCATCACGTTGCTGCCGGTTTCGCGCATCGACTGGCTTTGATCGCGGAGTGCGCGTCCAAAAAAAGTGCTGCCGATCGCGATCACGGGCAGGAACAGAATTGCGACGATGATGATGCCCGGCTCGTTGCTGAATTGCAGGGAGAGCACGACCATCGCCATCACAAACATTACGACCGACATGATTGGCGCAAGCACGCCGCGGTAAAATATCGGGCCGATCGACGCGCTGTCGTACATCACGCGAAAAACCGCGTCGCCGATTTTCTGATCGGCGTAAAGTGCGAGCGGCGAGCGCAAAAATCGTTCGTAGATCGCAGTGCGCAGCGATTGATTCATCTGCTGCGTGAGATCGATCGTGACGCGCGATTCGAGATAGCCGAACAGGCCGTTCCACAGGCTGCCGCCGTCGTTGGCGTCGTTGGCGGTCAGGCCGGCCTGATCGAGTCCGCCGCTGTTGACGTTGGTGCCGAGCGACTGGGCGTCGCCGGCGACCATGCCGATCAGAATTACCATCAACGCCAGGAAGATCGAGACCGCGAGCAGCAATCCGGAGCGACTGGTGCCGACCAGAGGAGTCAGAATCGCGGCTGGAATGCCGGTAAGCGGGTGGCCGTCGATAACGTTGTCGATGACGATTTTCAGCGGCCACGGCGTCATCAGGAAAAAGGTGAGCGATACGAAAACCAGCACGCACTTGATTGCGACCAGGCGGCGATAGCGGCTGACGAATGGCCAGCTCTTGACGAGGATGCGCCACGCTTCACGCCAAGTGAGCGCAGCCTGCTCGTCGGCGTACAGCAGATTCGCGCGCGAGTCTCGTGGCGCCGCGTCAGGCATTGCTCACCTCACGAATCGGCACGTCGTCGAGCGCGGTTCCGTCGGTGGCAACGACTCGGCCGGCCTCTATTTGATAGATTCTGTCGGCGCGCGCGGCGGTGGTGCGGCGATGGGTCGCGAGGATCACCATGCGGCGGTCGGGCGCCGCGTTCACCCAATCGCGCAGGCCCAGCATCACGGCATCTTCGGTCGCGACATCCAGCGCTGAGGTTGGCTCATCGAGCAGGAGAATCGGCGCGTCGCGCAAAATTGCGCGGGCGAGACCAATACGCTGCGCTTGCCCGGCGGAGAGCTTCGATCCTTTTTCGCCAAGCATCGTGTCGAGGCCGGCCGGCAGCGAGCGAACGAATTCGCCGAGGCCAGCGCGATGAATCGCCTCCGCCACTTCGGCGGCCGATGAGTCTGGCCGCCCGTACGCAACATTGTCGCGGACGGTCGCGGTGAAGAGCGGATTTTCCTGCAGCGCGACCGAGAGCATGCCGCGCCACGCGGGAAGATCGAAGCCGTCGATTGGTTCGGCGTCGAGCAGGATGCGGCCGGCCGCCGGATCGAAGAATCTCACGATCAGCGAAATGATCGTGCTCTTGCCGGAGCCACTGGGACCCGCGATGGCGGTGATCTCGCCGGCGCGGGCTTCAAGACTCACACCGCTGAGCACAGGGGTGCGCGGGTCGTAGCCGAAGGTCACGTGCTCGAAGGTCAGCGCGGTCAGCGACTTTGGCGGAATCGCGTGCCCGCTCGTGACGCTCCGTTCGGGCGTCCGACCGAGCATCTCGAGCACGCGCGAGATTGCGACGACCACGTCCTGCATGCTGCCCCACAGGTCGGCCAGGTTCCGCGTGCGCGCGCTGACGTTGGCGAATAGTGTGAGCGAACCCTGGAACAGTCCAAGCGAAACGGCCACGCGCGCGAGGCCAGCGGTCCCACCCGCCATCACTTCCGTCGCGCCGACGTACATCGCGGCGACATACGCGAGACCGCGCACAGTGTTGGTCATGACGCGATAGCGCGCGAGCCTCAGGCGTGCACGGCGCCCGCCAAGGAAAGCGTCCCAGTTGTCGCGCGCATAATTTTCCGTTTCGCGCGCCTCGGTGCCAAAAGCCTTGACGGTCCTGATCGACGCGAGCGTTTCTTCGATTCGCGTCGTCGCCTGTGCCGTCGTCTCACGCTCTGCGATGAACCCGGCGCGCATCGAATCGGCGAACATCCACGCCAGTATGAGGTTCGCGGGCATCAGCAATGCAGCGATCAACGCCATTCGGTAGTCGTACCAGAGCAGGTAGAGCAGCGTGCCGAGGGCGGCGGGAACAAAAATGAGCGGCTGCACGATCAAGCCGTTGATCACACCCGGAATCGCGGCGGAGTCCTGGAACATCCGGAATATCGCGTCGCCGATCTTTTCCTCGGAATGAAAGCGGACGCTCAGTTCCTGCATCCGAGTGTAGAGGTTGACGCGGAAGAGGTTGCTGATGCGCTGCAGAATCCAAATCCCGTAGCCGAAGAGAAGTCCGAGAACGCACAAGCCGCCGACCGCCGCGATGCCGCCGAGGACGCAGCCGTGAATGAGGACCGTGCGCCGATCTGCATCCAGCGGGACGTGCAGCATCCACGCCTGCGCGGTCGTGAGCTTGGCGCCATTGCCGACGACGTCGAAGAAGATGCGCGTGAGATTCAGTCCTATGAGCCCGCCGAGCAATGCGGGCAGCGTCAGCAGGAACAGGTAGACTAGATGGCGGCGGTACGGCCGGATGAACGGCCACACCCGCGAAACCAGCCCGAAGACATCGCGCGAGCGCAAGCGGCGAGCGGCGGGGAACGCCACGTCGTGTGCAGGCGGTGGCGCGGCGATAGCGGATTCAGCGTCCAATCGAAGCCAGTAGTGTTTTCAATGACGGCGCCATGTGGCGTAAGTAAGTGAGTCCTTCGGGATCATAACGGCCCGCGGAGCGGCGGGTAAAGGAGCCTATTATGCCTGCGCTGATTTTCGAAAAACGCGATCACCTCGCCTATCTCACACTCAATCGGCCCGAGGTCCACAACTCGCTGAATCCCGAAATGCTCGTAAGCCTCGCGGCGGCGTGGAAGGAGATCGATACCGACGACTCGGTTCGTGCGACGATCGTGAGGGGCGCGGGCAAGGTCGCGTTCTCGGCTGGCGCCGATCTCGGGCGTTTGATTCCGCTGTTCACCGGCGCGCGCAAGCCCGAGGACGAATGGGACGCCAAGCTGCTCGCAGACCGTAAGCTCGGCGATATCGCGCTGCTGCGCGGCTACGACATGGACAAGCCTGTTATTTCCGCGGTCAACGGATTTTGCATCGCAGGCGGAATGGAATTTATCCAGGGCACCGATCTCCGCGTCGCGTCGGAGAACGCGAGCTTCGGCTTGCAGGAAGTGAAGTGGGCGATCATCCCGGCGGCCGGGTCGCTGGCGCGCCTCCAGCGGCAGATTCCCTACTGCAAGGCGATGGAGATTCTGCTGACGGGCAACCGCATTGACGCGCAGGAGGCGTGGCGGCTGGGGCTCGTCAACTACGTCGTGCCGCAGGAGAAATTGATCGCGAAGGCGGAAGAACTCGCGGCGACGATCGCGCAGAACGGACCGCTAGCGGTGCGCAAGATCAAGGAAGCGGTGCGGCGAACGTCGGGGCGTCCTTACGAAGAGGCGTTCAAGATAGAAAACGAAATCGCGCGCGAGGTGATGAAGTCAGACGACGCCAAGGAAGGCCCGCGGTCGTTCATGGAGAAGCGCAAGCCCAATTACAAAGGCCGCTAGCGCTCAGGCTCCCGCGAGCGCGCGCATCGTGTTGGGATAGTCGCGCGCCGAAGTTGCGGCGGGGCCAATCGGAAAGACCACGGGATGCGTGACGCCGGCGGCTCGGAAGCGTGCGACGAAATCCCGCCCGTCTTTTGCACTTCCGAACACTGCGATCTTGCGGCACGATGCTTCCGAGATGGCTTTGGGAGCCTCGTCGCGCTTTCCTTCCTTCCACAGCCGGCGCACCTCGTCGAACTCCGCGGCGAGTCCGTAGCGCGCGAACATCTTGTTGTAGCTGTCGACGAACGCGTAGCCGGCCAGCTCGCGCCGGAACGAATCGACCGCTTTCGCTTCATCTTCCGTGATGCACATGCGGATGTAGATGCCGACGTCGACGGCGGACGGGTCGCGTCCGGCAGCTTTGGCGCCCTCGGCGATGTGTTGCACCATTTCCGGGATTGCCTCGGGCGGCGAGTAGTTCATCAGCACGCCGTCTGCGACTTCGCCGGCGAGGCGGAGCATCGGCGCGTTGAGGCCGGCGAGGTAGATCTTCGGTGGATGCGGCGCCGTGATGCGCATGCTCAGCTTGAAGTCGGACTTGTACACCTCGCCCTGGAACTTGGAGCGGCCTTCGGTGAATAGCTGGCGCATGATGGTGACGCATTCGCGCATCGCGGTAACCGGCTTGCGATATGACGCGCCGTGCCAGCGTTCGACGATGATTGGACTCGACACGCCGAGGCCGGCGATTGCGCGGCCGCCCGACAGTTCGTTGATGGTGAGAAATCCCATCGCCATCGCGCCTGGAGTGCGAATCTGCATCGGTATCACGCCCGTCGCCAGTTCGGCTTTGCGCGTGTTGACCGCGAGCGCCGCGAGGCTCACGAACGCGTCGGGCCCGCTGACTTCTGCGATCCACAGACTCGTGTAGCCAAGGTCCTCGGCCTCGCGGATGAGTGCCAAGCGGGCGGCGAGCGCATCGGCGCCGACGCCGACGTTGGTTTGAAGTCCGAGCTTTTGATTTGATGGCATCGATAAGACCGTGCGAATTTGATTTGCGCAGATTGTGCGGCTATTCGAATATCTCTGCAAGACAGCGCAAGCGGGGAGCGTTAACGATGGCTTACTTCGATTCCAATGGCGTGCAGATTCATTTCGAGGAGCAGGGGAGTGGCGAAGCCGTCGTGCTGGTGCATGGCTTCGCGTCGCGGGCGGAGCACAACTGGGGTGGCGATTGGATCCCGACGCTGGCCCGGGACTATCGCGTCATTGCGCTCGATTGCCGAGGGCATGGGCAGAGCGGCAAGCCGCACGATCCGGCGGCGTATGCGGGCGAGACGATGGGCGACGATGTGATCCGGCTGCTGGATCACCTGGGAATTAAGCGCGCGTTGATCATGGGCTATTCGATGGGCGGGCGCATCGTCACGGGGCTGCTGATGTCGCATCCGGAGCGTTTGCGCGCGGCAGTGCTTGGCGGAATTGGCGCGGCAACGGGGGCGACGGTGGCCTTCAACCGCAAACCGATCGCCGATGCGCTGCTCGCCGAGGATGCTTCGGCGATTACGAATCCGGTGGCTAAAGGGTTCCGCCAATTTGCCGAAAGCACCGGCAACGATTTGAAGGCGCTGGCGGCGTGCATGGGATCGGCTCGCCCGGATTTGACGGCCGAGCAGATTGCGGCAAAGAAAATTCGCGTGCCGGTGATGATTGTAATCGGAACGCAGGACCTGATGGTCGGCGATCCGAAGCTGCTGCGCGATGCGATCCCGGGCAGCAAGCTGGTGATGCTCGAGGGACGCGATCACCTGACGGCGCCTTTCGATCCGCTCTACGTGAAAGTAGTGGTGGAATTTTTCAAATCCGCGCCGGCGTGAGCGATCGCGTCAGTTGATTTGTGGGGTGCTTAAGGTGCCGGTCAGGTGGTAGGGAGTCGGGCCTGGGGGGTGAGGGAGCATTGCGAAGAGCCCTGAGAGATTCGCGGCGGCGTCAGGGGAGGGCGCGAGGGTGAACTGAATAGCCAGCGCGCTGTCGCCCGGATCGGGGGCGAGCTGGATGGTGCCTTGAGCGGTTAGCGACAGGTCGCCTCCCGTGGTTGTGAATTGTTCGATCGTCAGCAGGCCCTCATCCAGTTTGAAAGTTGAATGTCCCGTTCCCAGCCGGATTGGTGAGGTGGCGAATGGCGATGTGATTGTCAGTCCCGCGGCGTTCAGTTCGCCGTCGCCGCTCTCGGCGATGTCGGTGGGCGACAGCAGGAGATTGCCGGTTCCTGAGAGCGAGCCCGCGGCCGTTGCGCCGGGCAACGTGACGAGGTGTTGGCTTGCGATATCGATCGAGTCGAGGTCGTAGCTGATTGACGTGCCTCCCCTGCTCGGGCGAATCGTCACGTTGACGACGCCGTTGTAAAGCGCGGCGTTGACGCGGACGCCGGGATGCAGCGTGAGCATCGAGAGCAACGCCGGCGCGATCGTGACCGCGGGGCTCTCGACTATCAGACCGGCGGATGCGGGCCGGGTCGAGTTGAGACGGACGCCCGCCAGTCGCGCGCCGAAGGGGAAGCTGGCGCTCTGGCTGGTGCTGGATACCTCGAGACCCGTCGGCGCGAGGACCTTCGACAGCGTGGCCGAGTAGGGGAAGGTCCAAATCAGGTAGGCGGCGAAGAGGGTCAGGCCGACGATCACGTAGCCGATTCGAATCAGACGCGTGCCACGATATGGCGCGAATGAGTCCCCCGGCGCATCAGGTATTCTTTGCGAGCGCAACACAGGTGAGGTCGACGTCGTAGGAATGCGTGTCCTGGGTGCGGCGCTGGATGCGGAGATTGGCGACTCCAATGGGCATCGCCAGCGAATTGATGCCGTAGAGCGCGTCGACCAACTGCGCGAGGTTCACGTTTTCGAGCTTCAACTGCACGCTGAACTCGGTGAAGCCGTCGGTCAACTTGCGATCGGAGCCCGGCGTAATCGATGCAATCTTCTCGCGCCCGACGCTCTTGGACATCGACGATTCGACGACCGAGAATAACGAAAAATCCTTGCCCAGCGGAACCGTGTGGCGCTCGGCATTAGCGAGGTCGCCCTTCAGTTGCACGTACTGATTGGTCAGGCGGCGAACTTCCACGAGATCGTGCTGGCGCTGCGCTATTTCGGTCTGGAGTCCCGAGCTCAAATCCACGATTGGCATGTAGATCAGGTTGTAGATGAGAAAAATTCCGAAGATACCGCCGCAGATTTGCACCAGGATGCGCTCGCGCGGCTCGAGCTTCTGATAGCGGTTGCGCGCCTGCGCGATGTACGGATCGATGCGCGTGACGCCCTGCTTGAGATACGGACGCAGCAGGTCCATCAGGCGTGAGCGAATATTGTCGAACCAATCTCTAAGCATTGCTGCTCGCGCTCATTCGGCGTCCGCGTCGGGGATTCGATCGGCCGACGGGGTCGCGTCCTTGAAGTCTGCGTCCATTCGAAAATCAACCTTGCTCGGATCCGAACCGGCCTTCGCGTGCGCGACTTCGATCGCGCCGAAGAAGCCGCTGGCGTCGAGCGCCCGCTTGGCCTGATCGACGGTCGCGAACGAATCGGCCTGGCCGGTCACGCGCAAGCCCTGCGAATCGATCTGAACGTCCGCCATCTGCACCGGAAATCGCGGAGGCAGCGCGCGCGAGACGGCGACCAGAGTGTCGAGCGGCGAGTGAGTCAGGTTGCCGCCGATGAGATTGAGCCGCTTGTTCATCTTCACGATTCCGGTCTGCAGTTCCACCTTGACGTTGGATGGATCGGTTTCGCCCAACGCCGGACCGGCGACCGCGGCAATCGCCGCGTTCAGCTTATGCAGCCGGTGAAGATTGGCGGAGACGCCGAGTGCGAAATGAAAAACGATGACCGCCAACAGCGCGCCGAGGAGCATCCCCGACGTGTAGAACGGCGTGAGATCGCCGCGGATACGCCCGCGGAACATGAATTCGCCCTGGCGGAAGTTGATCAGATCGAGCGGCTTGCTGGGCAGCTCGCCGAGCAGCATCGCGACACATGACGAATACTTGCCGGTGTTCGGCACCGAGCCTTCGAAGATGCCCGTGTAGTCGAAGGCGCCGCCGTCACGCACCGCCATCGCGAGCGACTCCGAGAGCAGACCGCGCACTTTCGGATACGCAGCCGCAGCGCCGGCGACGATTACCTCGGTCTGATCGGTCTCTTCGCCATGCGCGAGCAGAGTCTGACGCACCGAGTTGAGAATCGGCGCCGCTTCCTCCGGCGACACGACCGAGCCGTCCGAGGTCATCAGCCCGCCGCGCATCGAACGCAGCGCACGCGGAGTGCCGACAAGATCGACCAGCACCGCCGAGGTCGAGCTCTCGTCGCCCTCGACCACCAGGTGCGCCATCGGCTTGTTGCCGTTGCCGTTCGTGCCGCGCGTGAACATGGCAGCCAGCGCGAGCGGGGCCAGCGTGACAATCTTCGGATCGAGTCCCGCCTTCTGCAGCAAATCAAGATGATGCTGGAGGTCGGCCTTGCGGACCATCGCGGCCATCACAAGAGTATGGTCGCCCTCGCCACGCGCGACGCGGGTGAACGCGACGGTGGCATTGTCGACCGGGAACGGCAGGTGCTCTTCGAGCGCGAACGGCACCACCTGATGCAGGCGGCGCGAGTCCTTGAACGGGAGATCGAGCAGACGCTTGGCGACGAGATCGGGCGGCAGCGCCGAGATGACGATGTCGGGTTCACCGGCCTCGGCAACCAGGCGCGAGAGCGCGCCGCTGAGATCGGCTTCGTCGTCGGCGCGAACCTTGTCGTATACGCCGGTGAGAGTGAAGGAGTTCCACGAGCGCTCCGCCGCTGCCGCGCGCACGCGGTCTCCGACTAATTCGAGCGCGAGTATTCGTTGAGCCATTAAGCGCCGCGCACCCTAGTCTTCGTGCCACGCCGCCATCGTGCCGATGCCGTTGGCCTCGCGATGGAAGGTTGCGGTGATGATTTTTCGGGAGCCTGCGAAAGTTCCGGTGCCGGTGACCGTAAAGAACGTGCTGCGCACGGCGACGTTGTCCTTCGACAGGGCCTGTGAGAGAGTCTCGCCGAGGTCGGGAAGGTTCATGATGTCGGTTGTATTGGTGAACGGCCGAATCGTGCGGGCCTCGACAATCTCCTGCACGAGTTTCTCATCTTCCATCAATTGCGGCTCGAGCGCCGCTAGCACCTGCGGGGACGCGGTGTTGGCGTTCACACCCGGCTCTGGCATCACGGTCAGGAACGGGCTCACGCGGTTGAAAATTGCTTCGTTGAATCCTTCGACCATCTGCAAGTCCGCGATCGTCGGCATCGCACTGAAGCGCGGCTGATATGGCGGTTTCAATCCCATATAGAAATCGCCGGTTCCGCCGGGCCCAGCGCCGCTGTTCGGCGTAATCCAATCGACAATACCCTGAACCAGCTGAACGTTCACGTCGAGGACGGTGAATAGCCGCTGCACCCTTTGAATCGCAAGCGGTTGAGGGACGTTGTTCTGCACCATCGAGTTGATATTGATTTTGCGCGCCTCGTCCACGATCGACAGCGTGACCGTGCCGCCTTCGAGCGGGATGGGCGGAAACGGCGTCGCCCAGGCGTCGGTCAAGGCTTCGACCGGGGTTGAGGCTTGGGCTTGCGCCTTGGTGCGAGCGTCGGCCGCCAGCAGACCCAGACCGACATTGATACCCGAGCGCGCGAGGTAACCGGCGCGCATCTCGTTGGCCTGGTTAGCCGCCGACACGAAGCCGAGCCCGGAGGTCATCGCGAAGTCCATCACCACCAGCGTCATCAGCGCGATTCCCAGCAGGACCGCGAGCAGCGCGACGCCGCGTTCTTTTTTACGCAGTTGAGCTACCATTGCTGTATCGCCATCGGCACGATCACCTGCGACGCAAAATCCATCACGCGTCCGCCAGGCGCGGCCATCTGAATCTGGAACGCCACCGCGACCGGCAACTGGCGTCCCATCGGCAGACTCGACGAATCCCAGCTCTCACCCCATTTCTGGCCGTCGTAATAACGGATGTGCATTGAGAGCACATTGTCCGCGAGCACGGTGGACTGCTGCGCAACCGACGTCGTCAGCAATCCGCTCTGCTGCGAGCGCTCCAGCATATACCAGCTGGGCACTTGCGGATTCGGCACCAGATTGTAGGTGACGATCGTCTCGGGCATCATGCCGGTCACGGCGCGGCGATGGCCGCCGCTGAAGGTGGACAGCGTGATGGTATCGATGGGAGCGCCTGCCCCCATGTGGCCATTACCGAACAGCGCGACGTTGCTGCGCGCGTACGGCGTCTGTACGGCGTTGCGCACTTCGTCGCTCAGTTGCCACAGCAGGGCGCGGCCCTCGCGGTCGACCATCAGGCGTCCCTCCGCGTGGACCTTGCTGTGCGCGACAGCGCTGAAGGAACTGGCGAGCATCGCGAGGATCAGCGAAAGGATGCCGATTGCCAGCATCAGCTCGATCAGCGTGAAGCCGCGCGACAAGCGATGCTGGCCGATCCGCCGCTCAATCATGGCGTCACCGTCGGAATCGTCGTATCGGGCGGAATCGGCGAATGGAGGAACTCGACCAGCTCAAAGCTTAGCGAAAGCTTGGGACCATAGCGGACCAGAACCTGCACCTTGCGAACGTCGGGGAACATGCCCGACTCGACCACGTTGCGTGCCCATCGAAAGTCGGGAAACTCGCCGGGGAACGCCGCCTGGAAATCGCCGCTGGTCATGCCGAGGTCCGGGAAGCGCTCGAGCTCCGCTTCGGTCATCACGGCCTGCGCCAGCATCGCGGCGCGCGTCGTCTGCTGCGCGCGAATGACAGACACCATGCTCTGATGATGCAATCCGAGCAGGCCGAGCAGCGCGATCCCGAGAATGGCCATCGCGACCATCACCTCGAGCAGGGTGAACCCGCGCGCGCGGCACTGAAGAAGCTTCACTGCGACATCCCGGTCGGCATCACGTCGCCGTTGACGATGGCGACCTGACCCGTCAATGGAGAAAATTCGAGCGTCATGACGTCGCCCGAGGCGTCCTCGAGATGCACCACGGTCGCGTCGACGTAGCCTTCGGGATAGAAATTGGTCGCGACCACGCCGCGATTAACCGTGCCGACGCCTTCGATCGTCACGTCGCGAATCCGAATTGCGGCGGGCAGCGCTACCGGCCGATCGGCGTGCGTATTATCGGGCGCGAACACCGGCTTCACCGCATAAGGATCGAGCTGCGCGGTGGCATAGCCGTTATTGTCCATGTCGAAGATAAGCCGCAGCACCAGCTTGTGGCCCGTGGCCTCATCGTAAAGGTACGTGGCGCGTCCGGCGAGCCGTCGCGCCTGGCTTTTCAGTGCCGCCTGGCTAAATCCCTGGATTTGCGGCATCACGAACGTGAACATCAAGCCCATAATCAGGATGACGACCATCAGCTCGATCAGCGTGAAGCCTGCGCACCACCCCTTGAGCGATTTAGTTGCGACACCTGTCGCCGGCGAACGACGCCAGGAGCTCATCACAATTTCGCTACTGATTGCCGACGATGTCGTCGCCGCTCTCGACCCCGTCGGGGCCGAATGACTTAAGCGTGTAGGTATTTCCGTCGCTTTGATAGAAATACGGGGTGCCCCACGGATCCTTCGGCAGGTTTTGTATGTAGCCGTCGGACGAATAGTTGGCCGGAGTGCGGCCGCTGGTCGGCGCGGTCACCAGGGCCTGCAAACCCTGATCGGAAGTCGGGTAAAACCCATTGTCCAGGTAGTAGCGGTCCAGCTGCTGCTGCAATGCGGCTATATCGGCTTGCGCTTTTGTGGTCTTGGCCTGGTTGGTGACCCCGCGAAATCTCGGCACGATCATCAACGCGAGCAGACCGATGATTGCGATTACCACCATGATTTCAATCAGGGTAAATCCTTCCTGATTGTATCGACGTGACTTCATCGCGATTACCTCCGAACCTTGATTCATTTCATCAGCTGGTTGAGCTGGAAGATTGGCATCAGCACGGCCAGCATCATGAACACGATAGCACCCGCCATCGCCAGCGTCATCATTGGTTCCAGCACGGTGGTCATCTGGCTGAGTGAGTGCGAGACTTCACGCTCGTAGTTGTCGGCCACCCGCTCGAGCATCCGCTCGAGGTCGCCTGAACGTTCGCCGACTTTGATCATTTCTATAAGCAGCGGCGGAAAGAGCCCGCTCTTCGACAGCGTCTGACCCATGCCGTGGCCCTCGCGGATACTCTCGCGGCTCTCTTCTACGGCATCCCTAAGCAGGCCGTTGGTAACTACACCTTTCACTGCGTCGAGCGCGGGCAGCAACTGAACGCCGCTGGCGAGCAGCGTAGCGAGCGTCCGCGCGAAGCGGGCGCAGATGATTCGAATCATCGTCGGCCCGATGTAGTAAGCCTTGAGAATCCAGGTGTCGTAGAGGCGGCGGCCGCGCGGCGTCGCCAGCCCGGCGCTGATCCCGGCTACAATGCCGATCAGCAGCAGCAACAATTCGAGCCAATAGCCTGTGACGAGCGCAGAGAGGTCGAGGAGGATTCGCGTCGCCAGCGGAAGCGCAGCCTTCTGTTCTTCGAAAATGGTGGCGACCTGCGGAACGACGTAGGTGACCAGGAATCCCATGACGCCCGCGCCTACGACCATCATGATGATCGGATAGGTCAGCGCCCCGCGCACCTTGTTGGTGAATTCGGACTGACGCTCGCTGTACTCGGCCAACCGGTCGAGCACCCCTTCGAGCGCCGCAGCCTGCTCACCCGCGCGCACCATTCCGATATAGAGCTCGGAAAAAGTATCGCGATGGCTGGCGAGTGCGTCGGCCAGCGACGAGCCCTCGCGCACGCGCTCGCGCACTTGCGAGAACATCCGCTTGGTCGCGGCCCGCGCCGATTGATCGCTGAGCGCACCCAGCGCCTCGACCAGCGGAACGCCCGCGCCCAGCAGCGCGCTCAACTGGCGCGTCAGCAGTGCCAACTCGGCAGCAGGCAGCTTGCGCCGAAACAGCGACGGGAACCATTCGCGCTTCTCAGCCTTGCGCTCGGCAGCGTTGGATTCCTCGTTGAGGTCGGTCGGGAAGATGCCCGACGCGCGCAGCTTGCCGCGGGCGGTGCGCGCGCTGTCGGCGTCGACTACGCCGTTTACGGTGCGGCCGTCAGCGCCAAGACCTCGATAAGCAAATACAGGCATCGGTGAACAGACGAATTAATAGGTCGCGCTATTCGATATCTTCCTGCGTGACTCGCAGCAGTTCCTCGATCGAGGTCTCGCCGCGCAGCACGCGCGCCGCGCCGTCCTGGCGGAGCAACGTCATTCCAACGCTGGTGCATTTGCGCCGCAGCGTGGCGGCGTCGGCATTCTGCATGACGAGCGAGCGGATTTCGTCGTCCATGATCATCAATTCCTGGATCGCCATTCGCCCGCGGTAGCCCGTGGTGCGGCATTGGCGGCATCCCTTGGGCCGACAAATTTTGGCGGTGGAGTCGAGGCTCTTGAGACCGATTCGCGCGAGCTCAGTTTCGGTCGGCCGGTACGGCTCGCGGCAATCGGGGCAAAGCTTGCGGACGAGACGTTGTGCGAGCACGGCGAGAATTGACGACGATACGAGAAACGGCTCGATTCCCATGTCGACCAGTCGAGTCACGGCGCCGAACGAGTCGTTGGTGTGGAGCGTCGAGAAGACCAGATGGCCCGTCAATGCGGCCTGAATTGCGATTTCGGCGGTTTCGCTGTCGCGGATTTCGCCGACCATGATGACGTCCGGGTCCTGGCGCAAAATCGACCGCAGGCCGCTGGCGAACGTCAGCTCGATCTTCGGATTCACCTGCATCTGGCCGACGCCGCGCAGCTGGTATTCGATCGGATCTTCGATCGTGATGATATTCTTCTCGGGCGAGTTGATGCGCGTGAGACATGCGTACAGCGTCGTCGATTTGCCCGATCCGGTTGGCCCGGTAGCCAGGATGATGCCGTGGCTCTGGCGAATCAGCCGGTCGAGGCGTTGCAGGTTGTCGCCTGAGAATCCAAGGTGGTCGAGGTTGATCGCTTCGACCGCCTGCGCGCGATCGAGCAAGCGGAGCACGATGCGCTCTCCGAACGCAGTCGGTATCGACGACACGCGCAAATCGATATCGCGGCCCGCGATCCGCAGCCGGATACGCCCGTCTTGAGGCAACCGCTTCTCCGCGATATTCAGGCCGGCCATAACCTTGACGCGCGACGTGATCGCCGGCTGAAACCGCTTGGGCGGCGACAGCACGTCGTACATCATGCCGTCGACACGGAAGCGAATGACCATTTCTTTTTCGAAGACTTCGACGTGAATGTCACTCGCACGGTCCTTGACCGCCTGCGACAGCACGCCATTGACCAACTTGATGATTGGCGCCGAGTCGTCCGACTCGAGCAAGTCGAGCGGCTCGGCTGCGAGCTCGCTGGCGACGACGTCGAGGCGTTCTTCCTCGAGGTCGATCATCAGGTCTTCGGCCGAGGTGGCCGACGCCTGGTCGTATGCGCGGTTGATCGCTTCGGCGATCACTTCGGACGGCGCCACCACCGCCTGGATCTGCGCACCGTACAGGATTCGCAAATCGTCGAACGGTTCGTAGTTGGCCGGGTCCGCAATTGCGATCGTCACCGAGCCGTCGACGCTCGACAGCGGCAGCAGCCGGTTCTTCTTCGCGTAGTTGATCGGAATCTTCGAGACGAGTTTCGGGTCGAGCGAGTTCTCGTCGATATGCGCCTGGAACGGCAGCCGGTATTCCTGCGCGAGCGCGCGCGCGAGGCGCTGGGGCTCCAGCGCGCCCATCTCGACCAGCACGTCGGCCAGCTCCTGCCCGGGCTTTTTGCGCTGGCGCGCCTTGTCGAGATCTTGCGCCGAGACCCAGTCGCGGTCGAGCAGAATTGCCTCGAAACTCTTGCGCGCGGTCGCCATCAGGCGGACCTCAGCGCCGACGCCAGACCGCGTCGATTCGAGTCATATCGAGTCATCTTCAACGGCAATGCTTCCCCACCGAACTTACCACCATTCCCCCCTCTCAGGCTCAATTAGACATGATGGTTCTGGCTAGTTGCAAGTATGCGTTCCCCATGGCACTGACCAGCCGCACAGCTCCCCGACGCTGTTAGTAATGCACCGCTCCGGGCGTCGTTTCGGTCCCGTTTCCGATCGATCCGCCGCCGATGCCCACGCCGATCCCCGTATGGCCCTTGGCCGGCATCGTATGATCGGCTTCCTGCCATGAGACGAGTTTGCCCCCGACAAACTTCAAATCCAAAAACGTGCCTTTGTCGCCGTCCTTGGCCGACGTGTACATCAGAGCCGCCGCCACGTCGTTGCTGTTGGGCTTGTAGGCGTAGCTCCAGACTTCAGTATCGCCCGGCAGGTACGTGCGCAGGTCAGGCTCGCCCCATGAGTGATGTATCTCGGGCGAGGTCTGCCCGACCGCCAGCGAATCCGACATCCGCGTCACCTTGATCCGAGTCCCCGCCTGGTAAGCAACCCCGCATCCAGACGCGGCCGCCATCAACGACGCGATCGCAATCGCCACCAACGCAAATCCGTAAAATCGGTTAACCTTCATCGGTGAAAAATCCATCGGCGCAATTCTCTAGGCGCCATCCTTGATAGTGCACGTTATGCTATAGACCAAGCGAGATGAACGAGGGAGACCCCCGATGGCGCGTAAGCTGACTCTGGTGAAAGGCTCATCGCAGCGCGGCTCACTGGTTTATGGGATGCGCATCTTCGATGCGGGCACTGTGGCCGGCGTCGAGGACGCGCGCGTCAACCAGGCCGACGGCACCAGCGGCCGCGTCACGATGCATCTGATCGAAGGCACGCGGGTGCAAATCAAGCGGCAACTGCTGCAAAGCATCGACGCGTTTTTCGAACTGCTCGACGAACAGTAAAATAAATCTCGACGGAGTGGAAAACATGGATCTGAAATTCGTCAAATACGAGAAGCGCAACCACATCGCCTACATTACGTTCAACCGCCCCGAGCGGATGAACGCCATGCACCCGCCCACCAGTGTCGAGATGGACGGCGTGTGGGACGACTTCGTCGCGGACAAATCGTCATGGGTCGCGATTGTCACGGGCGCCGGCGATAAGGGCTTTTCGGCCGGCAATGATTTGCGCTGGCAAGCGGAGAATCGCGCACAACTCGGCGAGGCGCTGCGGGCCAAGGGCGGCTTCGCCGGCATCACCGCCCGCTTCGACATCTACAAGCCGATCATCGCGGCGGTGAACGGCTTCGCACTCGGCGGCGGATTCGAAATCGCGCTCGCCTGCGACATCATCATCGCAGCCGAGCATGCACGCTTCGGCTTGCCCGAACCGCGCGTCGGCCTGATGGCCGCCGCGGGCGGCGTCCATCGGCTCCCGCGGCACATCCCGCTGAAGGTCGCGATGGGCATGATGCTCACGGGCAAGCACATCACGGCAGCAGACGCATTGCGCTTCGGAATCGCCAACGAAGTGGTTCCGCTCAAGGACTTGATTCCCACCGCCGAGAAATGGGCGGCCGAAATAATGGAATGCTCGCCGCTGTCGGTGCAGGCGACAAAGGAAGCCGCACTGAACGGCCTCGGACTGCCGCTGCAGGAAGCCCTGGCGAAACACTACGATCTGCAGTCGAAACTGTTCCGCTCGAAGGATGCGATCGAAGGTCCTCTCGCATTCTCCGAGAAGCGGAAACCCAACTGGACCGGAGAGTAGGGCGCCGCGCCCATAGCAGCGCGCAAAGCGCGCACGAGAGATGCAGGAACTCTGGATACTGCGCGACGCGATCGCATCGCTAGTCGTCGGCGCGACGACGGCAGCCTTCCCACCGGTCGGCACGGGAGCATTCTGGATCATCGTCGCCTTCTACGGCGTAGTGTCGATTTTATTCGACGACGA